>JAAUXT010112784.1_pt1 | contig 25103 bp, 24 predicted proteins | sample 7278171 | NCBI WGS metagenome assembly JAAUXT01 (sample SAMN14350112, study PRJNA611818) | marine sediment metagenome | isolation source: surface marine sediment (1.8m) | place: French Polynesia: Moorea | collected 2018-08
ATTACCCAGCATCCCTCCCCCCCAGGGGCTGATCACGTGACCCCTTGTGGTTTTGCACTCTCTTTTCGACTGTCATGGCCACTGGAGGCGTGTACCCGCAAAATTTAGGCCAAGAAGAGAGAGAAATTGTTGCCTTTTTGAGGCAGAACGTTGCCCGACGCCTCGCACTTGAGGCATCTGTCCAAAGGCTGCCGCAGACGCACCCAAGAGTAATCCAGGCAGTCCGGGCATACTTCAATTTGGGGCTAACCCCACATCGCACCTTTGACCGCCTCGTCTGGTCGGTGGCGACCGGCCAGTAATCGGTAAGTCACTCCACACATAATGTTCTGAAATTGTTGAGCAAACAGACAGGTGCACATGTTTCACCACTGATCTGCAATGTGCAGGTCGTCTGATGCTCACAGTTGTCTCTAAACGCTACCTCACCCTGGCCTGATCATCAGCTTGTCTGGATGGCTTGAGATGGCGTGCGAGTATCTTTTTTTTGCTGTCTGGCAACTTTGGACCCACTGTGTGTGTGCGCGCGAAGCGTTTGCATTGGTTTATCATTTGAGCCGTTGAGGATGATCGCTGATTACAGGTTGGCACACAAGTTCCAACGTCAAACGCACAAAAACTGTGATGACAGCCCCGCGTCCCGCTTGGTGTGTCCCCAGCTTCTGAACAACAGTGTCAGGTCCGATCCGCACAACATTCACGGTCGTCGCTGAATGATATTTGACGGTCTCGTGGATGCTGCAGTCTGATCCAGAGCTGAAGTGTTGTCAACGGCGTGTGTTGATGGTCGAAATGGACCGACCAAGGCACCACGGTGTTTTTTGGGCGAGGTTTCCAAGTCCAAGTGAACACGAAGCATTTCGCCTCAGGGTCTTCAATCCACGAATGAGTTGGTGAGTTCACTGCGGCCACACAGTGAAGCATTTTGTATTCTCTTTCAGAACAAATGCTCAATGAGATTATGAAGGTGCTGTCTCATGGCGAAGGCGAAGATGATGGCTCCAGCTCATCGCAGGAAAATACTCCACAGCATCCACCTCAGCCTGCACCGCCAACTGTGCAACAGACCCCTGTCATCAAACAGACCCTGCCGGTATGCGAGACAGTATTTGCCTCTCACAATGCATTTCTGTGTGTCTTTTTGGGTGAACACGAAACAGTGCAGAAAGCAAATGTTTCAAAACGAATGGCAGTACAGAAAATGTTTTGGACGAACAGCACAGAACGTGGGAATGTAGGTTGATCAGGGAGAGTTCACTCGTGTTGTAGTCTCTGTCGACAATACTGCCGACAACGGGAACAGGGAAGAAGGAAGGGTCGTCACCTAGTCTCAATACAACAGCCTCTGCCACCAGCACGACAACTCTGCAGTATCAGTCATCCTTCCCCACTGCAGTGGTTACGACAGCTGATCTTGGTAAATTGTCCTTGTATTCGTGTCTGAATGGTGTCTGAATATGCGAACGTGTTCACAAGCATCAGGGACGGTGAAACGTCAGTGCAGGCGCTTGCCGTTTGATATCACGACGCCGGTGAAACAGAATGTTCTTTCATTCTTTCCAGGGAGCCTGCATTTCAAGCAGGAACCCAACCCCTTGGTGCTACCTCCATACGAGACGGTCACAGTGCGGACCACATCCTCCGATCTCGAGGACGGCGATGCCGAGGGCGACGACGGAGAATCTCCCCTGACCTCAGAGGATGAGGACGATTCTCCATCCCCAGGCAACACCCCAGTCAAGCTGCCTTCTTTCCCGACATTGACGTCCTCTGCTGCTCTCAGGTTTGTGGCCTTCTGCCGCTCCATTTTGTTTCACTTCATGACAGAACAAAAGTTTGAGAGCCCCTGTGAAGTGTTTTGAAAGGTTGGTGTGTGTTGCTGATTCTTTCTTCCGAATAAACAAAGGTTTCCCTTTGGTTGACAGATATTCAGACGCTGCCAGAACGAATTTCCTGTCTGTGGCACAACTTGCGCGAGAAAGATTGCCAGTGTCACTTCCCCGTGATATTCCCGCGACGTTGACGCAAGAAAATCTCTCTGCAACGCTGGCAAGAGAAAATCTCTCAACTGTGTTGGCACGAGAGAACCTGGCGTCGACGTTAGCTCGAGAAAACCTTCCCGCTTCTGTGGCGCGCGACGCCCTTCCGGCGGCGCACGAGCTGCTGCGAGGCAATCTGCCCTCCGCGCACACGCTGCAGCAGTTCCTCAGTCACCAAAGGGCTGTGGCCAGCTTCCCTGACGCGAGAGAGGTATGTTCGCAAACACACGAGACTGGTCTGGTCAGAATATTCCTTTGTGACTTGGAACAAGCAGAGATTCAATGGATGCTCACGCCCCCCCCCCCCGCCTCTGTTTTTGGTGCTCTGGGAAATTTTGATGAAAGTGGTCAGGAAATGTTGGACTTCGGAAATAACAGAAGTCATTTGTCGCTCAGGTGCTGGCGGCAAAAGCGGAACCATTGCCAGAAAGTCATCACAGCTACGATTCGTCAGCGTTCATTGATACAAACCCGGAAACGGTGGCGTCTAGCAGCAAATATCAGACTTCCTCAGCCGTCCGAGATTTTGTTGCAAGCACAACAGCAGAAACGACCAAGGTAATTTGCCGAGTGCTGCAGACTTGACTAAAAAGATAAGCGATTTGCAGTCTTGTTCCGTGAAAACAAGGCAAAGAGGCCTTCGCCTGTTTGTCAAAGTGTTTTGCCACTTATTGCAGCCACCTGTCAAAGTGTTTTGCCACTTATTGCAGCCACCAAAGTATCAAACGTTTGACTCGCCCACGACGCGCGCGGCTGTTGAGACTGTAGCGAACACACCGACCAAATCGGCGTTGCACGCAACATTGCAGGGAGAATATCAACCAGCGAGCAGCGCTGGCGACTCATCAGGTAAATTTCTTTTGTTGTGGATCACACGTCATTGCTGCTGCGCGATCACAACACTGACCACCTGTGCAGATGGCGCTGCAACGACAGTTATCACCCACCATCACGATTTCAAGCGAGAAGCTGTGAATCATCCTGTTCGACCACGTGAACAACACATCGCGCTTCAGTACACTTGAACTTGCAGTGTAGTGCACGCGGTGTTTCTTTTTCAGCGGAGGAGGAGACTCTGCGAGCGTACGGGCGCGTCGCTGCGGAGCCGGCACTGAACGTGAAGACGCTGCCCACGCGCCCCGCCGCCCCGCTCGATTACCTCGCCGCAGCAGCCGCGCGCTACGAGTACCAGCACTACCCGAAAGGTGCGACACCAACCAGGCGCTTTTGTTTGTTGGAATGTCGTAATCCACTGCTGTGGCAACAAAATATCTCTCGTCGCCCATGTTGTTGTTCGCGGTGGTGCTTTGGGATTTCTGAGGTTCACGTCGTACACATCTTTTCAGGCATAGCTGTCGCAAAGTCATCTCATACCTCGGACTACAAGGTTTCATTGACAACAAGCCCTTCGTCGTTCAGACATGCGTTGCCACAAACCGTGCCGTCATCGGGCCTGATGAGTTCAGCTGCGTTTGCGTACAAAGCTCAGGTAAGCTTGAAACGCACGTGAATGGAAGCAAAGAAACCGTGTCTTGTTCTCACTCTGAGTTACCAGACCCTCAAACAAGACGACAGAACTGCAGTTCTGATGGCGAGCGGTTTGTGAACAGTTGCAGGGCGCTGACAGTGACTTGAGCGAGATCATGGTTGGGCGTCGGACCAGCAGTGCGAGCAGCGGTGGCGGCGGCGAGAAGGACAAGTTCGCAGGGGTTCCCCACGATGAGCTCGCGCTGAAAACCGAAGGTGAGACCACAAGGTCCGGTTTATCACACCAGATGTGAGCTCTGCGCGCTGCGTGGAAAACACTCTTTCTGGGCTCTTGTGACAGAAGGCCACCTGTTTTGCAATTTTGTACTTTTCCAGCCGAGACGAAAATCTTTTTGCTCCTTTGTAGTTTACGGAGACCAAACTTCCAACGTCGGGAAGGATTTTTCATTGTCCTCGGAGCTTCCGCCAACCACCAGCCCGTTTCTGAGAGACGTGGAAACTGTGACAAGCCACAACCCCTCCACCACCAGTCAGAGCTCACAGGAACAAGCACAGAGAGCAGCGACACAGGCAGCTCTGGCGAAGATGCACGCCGAAATATTGAAGAAGACCAGTGCCATGTTTACATCGGGTGGCATTACTCCTCAAGAACTCAGCAGTATTACATGTACGCAAGTTTCACCGCAGAGATTTGTCGTCTTCGGTATTTTGCAAACAAAGTGCTCGTCAGTGAGGCTTGTGGAATAATGCCCATGTTGACTCCAACACCAATGACATTGTCACTTTGAAATGCTTTTGCGCCACAGCGGCGGCGGCAGCGGCAGAAAGCGTGCGTCAGTTTGTCACTGGGACGGTGAGCGAGAGCATAGCGCCGCAGACGCCTCCCGTGACGACCGCCGCCTCCCATCTCGAGATTATGAAGCTGCCCAAGAAGCGGGGGCGGCCACCTAAGGGCCCCGATGAGGAGTTTAGTCCGCCCTTGCCTCCAGCGGGTGGAGTGACAGCCAGCGCTGTGGACACACCTGTGTCAGGTATGTCACTGGTGGTTGCAATCATTGCTCGTCTTGCACGTTCTGTTCGGTGCAGGTGAGACATTGCCAATCTTTCACTTCAGGTCTGCGTCAAACGTCACCGCTCTCAGCTTCCAAGCTGGAGCGGTTGGGTGCGGCGCGGCCCCCTGGTCCACTCACACAAGGATCAACCCCAGCCACGGGTGGCACTGCTGCCCTCGCTGGAGAGCAGATCTGCAGGAATTGCGGACAGTATTTCTCATCATCGCTCATGTTCGAAAAGCATGTCTCGTCGCGCACCTGTGAACGGTCAGTGGCAGTTGGATCATTTTGATGTGACGAGTAGAGAAGGCATGAAGGCCTCACTAAACGTGAGTATTTTGTCAGAAACGTTTTGAAGTGTGATTACATTTCAGATACAAGGGGCCGTACAATTGTCCCAAATGCACGAAGCAGTTCACAAGGCGATTCAACCTGCAGCTGCACCTGCAGAAGGGCTGTGCCAAAAAGAAACGAAATTCATACTGGCCGGCCAACAAGGAAGAGTATGAAGAATATGGTAAGTGAAGAAAGCTTCAGGCAAGTCGTGACGTTGAGCTGGAAAGTGTTCGATGCTGATCGTGTTCTCCAGTGACAACATGTTGGTTCGTATTTCAGCTCGGGAGCAGTCACTGCAAAAGGTGCAACTGAACCAGGGAAAGCGCAAGTCCGGCATCTGGCACAAGTGCGGCAAATGTGGACAGGCATTCACAGGCAAGTTTCAAGTGTTTTTGCGCAGAGGACAGTTGTTCCTCGTGTTGGAGTGCTGCTTGTGAAATGCAGGTTCCTTCATAGCTTCGTGGTTCTGTTTCAGATGCACAGGTGTACAACAGCCACATTGCGATCTGCCTTGCAGGGAAAAAGTTGTTCAAGTGTAAATATTGTCCGAAGCAATTCTCCAGACGATCTGGTAAGCTGGCGATTTGCCTCTAAGTTGGCATCGTTGACTGAACATTAGGTCCATGTCCGCGTCGTACGTTTGAACCACATGCCCTATCACTTGACGCGTCTTTTGGTTTTCAGGAAACCTACAGATCCACATGCTGACATGCCCAGGGAAGGCCTCGTTCGAGGCGGACGGTGGAGACGAGCGGTTGGAGGCGGGAGACACTCCGCTGCACCCGGCCGGCATCGGTGGGCGGGAGCCTGCGCCCACCCCACCGCAACCTACCGACCCGTATCTTCCGGACGACTGGTCGGTTCCCCCTCCTCCACTTCCACGCAAAAAACCGAGACGACCGAAGGTATGTTTCGTTTCGAAAGCACTTCCTTGATGCCTGTTTCCATTTTGTTTTGTTCTTGATTGGTTTCGTGCATTGTGTGCTGCTTTTGTGAAGGACAAAATTCAAACCAAAGTGAAGTGGAGAAAAAAGTCTGAAGGAATGCTGGCATGCCACGATTTGAAGTTTACTGGTGTCAATTTCAGGTGCCAAAGCCGCCAGCGGCGGCGCTTGCTCCAGGCTTCCACTCTCGATCTGCACTCGACATGAGCATTCACTCCGCAGGTACGTGTCGATCGATAATAGCGTTTGAACAACTTGTGCACCCCACAGTCTGGATAAAAAGAGCGGTATTCATGCTCCCTGGTGGAAATGCACAGCACTTCACCCTTGTGCTGCATTGCCCTTGCTTCAGATCACGAGTTCTACTCGAAACTGCACCAGCTGGAGGCGGCTGGTGGGGCTCCGTCGAGTTTGCCGCCACCACCGCCGCCGCCACAGTACCACCCGCCGCCGCCGCCGTTGCGGGACCCACAAGAGCAGAAGCTGCTGCTTCAGCACCAGATGATCCGATCGGTGGAGTTGCAGCAGGCGATCCTGCAACGCGAGCGTGAATTGATCAACCATGATCATCTCCTCAATGCGCAGTCCACGATGCAGGTGAGACGCCGATCGTAGGACGCAGCAAGCCGCATAAGACGTCAGGGCAGAACCTCTTCTTCATTCCAACAAACGTTATTCTTGCAGGATGCAGCAGAGTCATCCAAAGTGGAAAGGACACCCACACCTGAGTCACAAGAACCTGTTGTTCCTCCGCCGTTGGCTATTGTTGAGCCCGCGAACATGGAGCCTCCAGATGAAATCATGGCCGAAGAAAGCGTGACGGAGGTTGCAGCTAATGTTGCCATTTCCACCGAATTCGCTGCCGCAGAGATGGCGCCGAACAAGCGGTCGAGGGTTCAAAAAGGCAAAACTGTGCCACACGTGGAACCAATAATCATCGCACCGGAGCCAATCACTACAGAGGACGTGCCGTTCATTCCCATTGTGCCAGAGCCTGTCGTGTCTCCACCGAGGATGAAAATCAAAACTGAAACCAAGGCCAAACCCGCCAAAAAGCGAAGGACTTCAACAGAGATCTCCCTCACTGAGAGTTTGCTGTTTGATGTGGGAAGGACTGCGGCACCCAAAAGAGAGAAAAGCAAAACGTCTCAAGAAGTGGTGATGCCGGAACCCAAAACACAACCAATGACATTGTTTGACAGACCCGGATGCAAAATTGGCTATGCAACAACCAGTATTACGCCAGAAAATGTTCTCACTCACAAAAGAATTAAAAAGAGGCCAAACTACGCGTTGATGAACGAAGACGCGGACGACAAAGCGCGTGCGCGCAAAGCTGAAATGTTGACGCGCAGCAGTGATGCAGGGCTCCCGTCGCAACCTGCAGCAGCAGAAGCTGAGCCGGCGACGCCTGCGCGGAACAAGCGCAGAAAACCGGCAGAACCGGAAGAGGAGGATGAGGATGACGATGATGACTTTACACCCAAACACGTGAGCAGGAGTAAAGCTGCTCGACTGATGCAGGAAACCGCCGAACCAGGTAGGATCGCCAATTCATCTGAATTCAGCATGATTCTGTCGCGCCTTGGGTGACCAGAATTGTGCGGTCGTGCTGCTGCTCGAACAGTGTCGCATACCGCCTGTGCTTGAAAGAGTGACGCGTTTCTTGTTGAACTTTGTTGCCTGCTTTTTGGCTCAAAGTCTCCAGGTGTTCGTCCTCTGACGCTGTTTTTCCACCAGGGTCAGAGAATTCTATGAGCTTGGGTTTCTCACGCTGTTGGAGAAGAAACAGAAGAATATTTTTGTTCAAGAATTCTCGAAAGCAACAATGGAATATAGAAAAACTTTGTTTTCAGATTTTGTTGCAATCAACGGCGGGTCATCGTTCAGGTGCAAATGTGGGAAAGTGTGCCGTCGACAAGCTGACATTACGCGTCATCTTGAGTTCTGCAAAGTGGCAACAAAGGTCGACAAGCCCTACTCGTGCGCCTGTGGTCTCAAGTGAGTCCCTTCGAAACTTTTCAACGAGGCTGCTGCCCATGTGTGACTTTTCAACGCCATTGCGTTTTGTTTGTGCTTGTTTTGTGCGGGCAGAGCGAAGGACGGCAGCATCCCCAGTCCGAGTGTCTGCGCCAACAAAGTTCTTGTTGCTCCAGGTACGTCAGTGCGGTGAGCGTGAGGCGCCACCAGCAGATGACAAAATGCGTCGGTTACAAACTGGGCCCGAAGGGCGTGATTCGAGAGGGACATCCGTCCGGAGACTCTGACGACGGAGCGGCGGGGTCTGGAGTGGCGCGTACGGACGCCGTGGGGAGCGCCGCCTGCGCGCGGAGGAGCGGCGGCTCGGGAGGCTTGAGGCAGTCGAATCGCAACAAGGAGCAGACAGAACCTGACCTGGTGTCGACCTTGTCGCAGGATGACAGTGATGCAGGTGAGGAAGATGCCGCACGAGCTCAGACCCAAAACACCTTCCCAGTGCCAGTTCAACGCAAGTTTCTTGGGCGTGACACATGGCGTACATCTAGCTATTTGTGGCTTCTGGCGCAGCTTTGGACTCGAGCGCTGTGACGGGGACAGGAAGTAGCAGCGAGAACGCCGCGTCTGACGCCAACAGTGCTGCACACGACCTGCCCGTAAAGCTGGCGGAGCACCGGAAGCACTACAGATGCGCCACCTGCCACAGGAAATTCGTCAACAGGTTCGAACGGTTTGGATTTGACACATGTAAAATTTGGGGCCGCGTTCCGTTATGCTTTTGTTGTGTGGTACGTTTCGAGGCTTATGTCATCACTATTGTTATATTCAGGAAAACGTACCAGCGGCACCGCACTATCTACTGCACACCGCAGACGCACGAGTGTCCCACGTGCCACGAGACGTTCCCAAACTCGTCGGCGCTCGGCTTCCACCAGGTGGAGCACCAGGAGGAGTTGCCGTTCGGCTGTGCCATCTGCGGGTGAGTGGTGACTGTTTCGTCTCTCGTCATCGTTGACTTCAGGGAGAATTCCGAATGTCGACGTATAATTTTACCCATTTCCAGAATATAGGTCAAAGAGACAGGGCGACTAATGTTTGCACTGAATGATTTTGTTCATTCACAGGTCGAAGTTCAAATCTGCCAGCACGCTGAATCGGCACCGAGAGTCGCATGCGCCAGTCAAGAAACCCATCAAAAAACTCAAGATCAAAATTATTGACGGATCGTGCGTCATCAGCGGAGTGGATTCGCCGGCGCAGAGGAACCAAGAATCCGGTGACGGTTCGCCGGCCAATCAGATGCAAGGAAAGGCGGAAAATGGCGACGCTCATTCACATATGGCAGACACGGACTCTTTGTTGGTTGGCGTGTCCAGTCACGCTCCAGGTGGTGACAGCGACAAACCTGCGAGTGAATACATGGTGGAAATCTCCACGGTGGACGAAGGAAACGCCCTTGACACTCATTCGGATGATGTAATGCCTGAAACGGTGATTTCCAGTGAAAACACAGTGATGATCTCGAATCAAGACGGCGTCATGACTTTCAGTGGAAGCGTTACCAACGACCATCATACACCGCATTCTGCTGAACACGTGGCTCCAGCTTGGGAACAAGCCGATGTTGTGTGCGACCACAGTGGTGAGAGCAGGATGCACACCGCAATTCGCAGTGCACACAGTGTTGAGAATCACGCTGACATTGAACACTCGTTTGACAGTTACGCACAACATGGGCTGAAGCTGCCAGTTTTGCTTCCGGCGGAACCGCCGCCTTCGGAGCAGAGTGCCGACTTTGCTGTTGAAGAACCCATGGACACACAAAAAGTCATCGTCGCGCCCATACGGGAAAACTCTTCTCGTATGACGCAACTGAGCGATCTGTCTCAGTTGGACGAAATAAGAACCCTCAAAGAGGGTGAAATCTTTGCAGAAAGTGTTCGTAATTTTCCAAAGGAAGAAATTTCATTTGACGAAAATGTGGGGACGATTGTTGTGTCAGGAACCAGGACAGGGCAGCCGGGTGGGATTTTTGTCTCATCTGAAGGTGAAATATGCAAAACACCTGTTGGATCTCGCATTAGAACATCGACGGGTGAAGGAGGCAAAGCAAATGGAATCGGCGTGGATGACAACTAACTTCACGAAACGAAGTGAACCACAGAATGCAACTTGAGAGCTGTGAAAACTCGACAGAACGCCAAAGTTGAAAGGGAAAGAATCTCGCAATTGACATTGATCGAGATCTGCGTCAGAGAAACAAGTTCGGGTTTGTTTACTTTCGGTGGGCGTTTCAGCAAGACGGGGGGCGTTTTGTGGGTTCTTTCCTGCCATGCAGATGGAAACAGATGTTTGGTGCACGGAATGGTGGTCACTCACTGCAAGAAACAGTTGCTGCCTTCGTAATCTCTTGCTGGTGCGCAATAATTTGTTTGAAGGACCGATATCCTTGAAATCAGAAAGTGAAAGAAAGTTTGTTTTGACTGCTTCATGATCTGTTTTTGAACGCGTTTTGCCTTCGCATTGTTGTGCACACGCAGATGTTTGTGTTCGAGATGGATGTGGTTTAAGGTTCAGAAGAGAAAATGTATCAACGTTGAGATTTCCAAAAACATATATATGCAAAATTCGTGCCAAAAATAGGTGCATTTATCAAGATTTTGTTGATCTATATGCAACGCAATGCAGTCACACCCATGTTTCAGAGTTGAAGTGTCGTGTCCTGTATATTGTTATGCAATAATTTAGAAAGCAATGGGATTTCTGCAGACAACGGATACTTGTGTACAAAATGTGTGGAACTACAGCAACCAAGTAGTGTAAATATTGGTGAGAAGGTACAGGTTGATTTCTAAATCAGCCTTGATTTGCAAAACGGGAAGCCGCCAGATGGACACAAAATTAATCTTCATGACAGGGCCCATTTTTGTTTCTCTTTCTCCCTTGTTGCACAACGGCAAATTTTGATTGAGCCACAAAACAAAACCAAGGTGCTGATCACTGTTCGTCTCAAGGGTTGTTCACCGAAATGACCTGTACCTTACACACTCTAGATTAATTAATATATTGATTGCAGACTTCCAGTGTAAATTTATAGACTGTGTTGCACAGAAACAGGATCATTGCAGAAAAGGTTGACACTCTGGTCGAGTGTTGGAACTTGGTTTGAACATCGAGTCGTTCAGGTTGTTCAGACCAAAACATTGTCAAGTTTTCCTCAGATGATGACCAGAAGGTGCTTGAACGACAAATTCTTTGACCTTTGCAAACTTTTGTGAATGTATTGGTAGAAAGAAGTTGGAAATTCTCAACTTGGAGGCACAGAAGGTGGCAGAAGAGCTCGACTGATATTCTTTGAGTCAATGAAAACCTCCAAGGAATTCAGAAAGTCTCAAGCGGAGCCAGGATTGAGATCGGGCAAAGGGGCGAGGTCCAACTGACGTTGAACAGAGAAGGGAAAATTTGTACATGGTGAAACCAAAGGATCTAAAAGATACTTTTTCCCCGAACGTACAGTTGTTGACCTTCGCGTTATCATTTCGTTATTTTTATTTTTTTTATTTCAAGGTTTCACCCAGATTTTTTTCAATCCTTTTCCAGGAACGGAATAAATTTCGGCATTACAACTGTGCGTTGCGCTATTTCTCCTCTTGTTCTTGAAGTACACGTTGTGCTTGAAAGTGAATCTTGAGATGAAACAAATCTCCACACATGTGAAAGATGTTTCAGTCGACTCCACTGTTGGGCCCTCTCTCTTACAAGAACCAGGATCCAGGATTGGTCAAGGGGCTCCTTGGTTGAGTGGGACAGGAAACAAAGTTTGTCGGCACAAAACAGGACAAATGTCTCGCCCCACCTCTCATTTTCGTTTTTGCGGGGCAAGTGAGTTGGCCCACCAGTGGCAGGGATTAGCTGTGACTGGATGGGACCCGAACATGGGGCAAGGGGGACATATCTTTGCCGAAGATATATCAAACTCAATTTGTTGAGGGTTTCTTCCACATATGTTGATTTTTTTTTCCAGCAAAATTCGTTCGCGCATTGTGCAACATGTGCAGCACAAATTCCTGATTTCTGGTCAATCGTTTGCGCGCGCGTGAAATTTATGTGAAGTCATAATCACGCGCGAGTAGCATTTGATTTTGTAGGTCACCAAACGGCGCCTTGTGGAGGTTTCGCACGTTTGTTGAAGGTAATTTTGCACCTCTTTTTGACTGTCTAATGTTTCTTCAAGCATCGGCCGGCTGATTCATGAAAAGGTGCAATATCCTAGAAACATTGGTGGCAACTTTTTGGGACTTTATGGACACGCAAAGTCACTTTTTGCGCGATTCTGATGTGGATCCAAAATGGATGTAATTTGATGCCCAGCTGCTCGTGTCGAAACGCCGAAGCTGTTCGAGGCAATTTGGATCCAGGGATCAAATTATGATTTGTCAGATTCATCACGAAAGTACTGCGCTGAAAGACAGTTGTGATTAGCGTTGAACTGCGTCCAGTGTTGCAGGCATCGGTGGCAGCCATTTAAATTGCAGCAAGGCAGCTTCCCGTTTATCATGATCATAGAATTGCCGCGAAGACAAAATCAAATCTTGTTGCAGAGCAGCGTGGTTCGTTGTTTGCGTTGCGAATTCCAAAACGAAATGTCGACTTCTGAAATGTCTGAAGAAACAAAGAAATCTGTGCGCCTGAAGATTCTGGCCAAGTTTCTGGCTTTCATGTCCGATCAGCACCACTTCTACTCGTTGCAGGTGGAATGTTATCAACCATGACTTGGTGAAATCAAAGGTAAATTGTTTCAGTATTTCCAAATTGTAGTTGTACCGTGGAAAATTGAGATTGTGGCTCGGGTCCCTCCACTGGAGCTGGCGCGCACAGACGCGTCGCGCAGATGTGACTTCTGCCTGTGGCTTCTGAAGCCACAAACTGGTGCTTGATGACACCAGTTGTGTGACGTTATTTTCACACACAGACACGTGGCGAAGACACTGACCTGTGCTATGCGTTGACAACAGCTGAAGGTCTGGTCTACAGGGGTGCAACATGCAGTGTGGCACCCTGATAAGTCTTGTGAAAATGTGTGGCGTCCCGCCCTCCTTGAAACTACACTCTCGTTGACTTCAGAAATTTATTGAGGTCTTTATCCCCTCAATGGGCGGTTGAGACTCGCCTGTATTCAGTTATTGTTCAATCGTACTCGTACAGCAGCTCACGCCATCGAGTATAATGTGAACATGACCGGAACCGATATTGTAACTTTGGTGACAAGGTTCGTCGCAGTGATCCAGAATGGCCACGTGCTTCGTTGACCGACACGGCGAAATCAGTTACTCAACTGTGTAATGGCATCTATCGTCTTCATAACACTGAACGAAATTGAATGAAGTGAATATTCAGGTTTTACCCGGGAGAATTGTGGCCACGTGTATGCCTGTTTTGATGGTGATTGTTGCCTTTGTTGTGGTTTCTTCTTCTCAAAGATGCCTGCCAGTGCAACTCGCTACTCTCTGTTTTACCCAGCAAAGGACGGAAGGAGATGTCCCACGTGGACGATTTCCAGGGCGACCCTGCCTCGGGTCAGGCGGACTCGGCGGCCAAAACTTTGCAGATTGAACTGGTCGACATCAGTGAACAAAAACATCGCAACAGCATTCATGTGAAACTATCGGAGGAGACGAAACGACTTCTGCAGAAGAAATTATTCCAGCGGAAAGGTCATCTTTGTGTTTCAGGCGTGACTGCGTGTTGTGAAATGATCCCTCTGCTTGTGAACTTTCAGACCAACCTGTTGAAACACATCAGTCCGTTGCTTTTCTGCATGACAGTGTTGTTGTCAAGCAGTATGTGAAACGAGAGACTGCATGTTTTTCACGTGGACGACCATTTTGTCTTCAGCTCAGCTTTGACGTGGTTTTCCCATCACAAAACGTCTTTGTTCAAGCACGAATTTGCAGTGTGTTTTCCTTCCGCAAAATGGGGCTTCAAGTGTCTGGGGAGCCTCGTGAATTCTTCCTTTTGGTGGTTTTCCACGCAGGAGGGTGGGACGGGGTGAAAACGCAGACAAATGCAGCCCAATCATTTGAAACAACGACTCGAGTCAAGCTTTCGATTGTGTAAATTTCAGTCATGATGTTATTTGTGAATTTCTAAACCACCACCAACCCCATCCTCCGCGCATTCTTGAAAGATGTTGTGGTTACATTTGCCAAGCGAATTGGTGGCTTTGCTTTCTGCGATGTGCTGCGAATACAGGAAAACTGCGGAGTGGTGTGTTCGTCAGTTTGCCTTGTGATTTGATTGGTGTGTGCGATTGTTGCTGTGAATTTCTTAGGATGCAACTGTTGACAACACAACCACACTCATGTCTGGAGCTTGACTTCCTTCAATTTCCACATTCACACACGCAACGATTGATTGCAATTGATATTGTTGAGAAAATGTTTGGTGGAAGTTCACGCGGGCCTTGCCTTTTGCAGATGCGATCGGAGTAGGTTTGGCAGAAGCAAGTTCGAAGATGAGTGAAAACACATCCAAGGCGGAACATCGACCATCGTTGCCTTCTCCTGTCGACCAACTGGAATCTCAAGAACAAGACCACAAGCAAAGTGTAAGCAGCCATGTTGTAATCACGAAGCTTTGGGCGTGAAACTTTCATCTGTCCACACGATCACCAACAATTGATTGTTTGTGGACGGCCTGAGTCGCGTGCATTGTTGTTCAGTTCTTCGGCTAAATTGCAGGAGATTAGCTGCCCAAAGTGCGGGCATGGCTTCTCGTACAAACACTGCTTGGAGCGCCATCTACGCAACGGTGTGTGCGACGCGCCAGCCGATGTTCGCAAGAACTCTGCAGTCGTCGCAGCGCGGTATGAGTGCTTCCACTGCCACAGGTACGTGAGGGTTGTGTGATTGTGCAGTAACGTCAGAGAATTGTCTGCACTGATGGAAATCACTTTTTGGGACCACCACCTGTGGCAAAGCCAGTGTCGTCATCCTGGTAACACGCAATCTTTGAGAAGTCGATCACACAGGAGACTATTCTTCGTGTTGTCAGGGTGTTCACGCTGAAGCACAGCCTCACTCGCCACTGGGCGAAGAACGTGTGCGGCGTGGCGGCGCTGCCGAGCTTTCCGTGCTCCACGTGCACCAAACCATTCCCAACCCAGGAACTGCTCGCCGCGCACGCGAAGACGCACGGTGAGTGAGCAGCATTCATTTGTAACGAGCAAGGTGTTTGACAGAGATGACATGATTCCTCTCGAGATCACTGTGTAACGCACCTTTCTGGGCAAGTGTTTGTGTGTGTGTGTTTCCGAGAGTGAACCTTTTGTTCTGTGTTCTTTGTAGACTAATGCAAGCACCCAATGCATGAAAACTGGTGGATTTATTGTCACAGTCACACGCGTACATGAAGGACTGGAAGGGAAAGAAAGAAATAATACTAACATTTGTCTGACGAGTTCCCAGTTTGCTCTTGCATGCGTGCGGAGTTCCCAGTTTGCTCTTGCATGTGCTTTGTTTGTTCGCATGTGGTGTGAATTTGCAGGAACCTACTTGTGTGTCGACTGTGGCAAGACCTGCAGCAGCAAGCCGCGCCTGCTGTTGCACCGCGCTGTGAATCACATCGTTCCTTTTCTCAGGGCTATTGCGAGTGAGTTTCTCGTGTTGCAAGTCGTCGACAGCATGCCCATTGACCGTGCCACATTTACCAAACGAGCCTCTTTCTGCCAAAGACTGTTCCTTTTTCGTGTGTTTGTTTTGAAGTCATGATTTGAAGCAAGAAACAAACAGTAGCAAAGCGAGTTGTTCGCAGAACTTGATTTTCATCGTCCAACCAGACAAAGGTGCAGCACAGACTTAACAAGCATTGTCATGAACATTTCAGAATGTTGTTCAGCTTGAGGACCAGATGCTTTCACACTTTTTCTCCAAATTTGTAATTGTTTGTGCTTTCTGAACAGAGTCCGTGCACAAGTGTGAGGACTGTGGCCGAGGGTTCCTGCACCAAACCAACTTGCACAAACACCGTTTGGATTGCACAGCAAGGAAAAGCGTCAATACCATCGCACTGGTCGGACAGAAGATCGCAGGTACGTACCGAAAGTCAGGTGTTAAACTTTTGCGAATTGTGAAAAGAGTAGAGGTAACCGAGGCGAGAACGAGTTGTTGTTCTTGTGGTCAAGAGTCGGTTGTCGGTACACCATGAACATCAGACAGTGTGGCCCGTGTTGGGTTTGATCCCTTTGCTGCTGCATGATTCGTTCCACCGGTTTGGTCTGAGAAAGAAATTGTTCATGTGGACTAACGATTTTCTTTCACAGTTTTCGTTGCAATTGTGACTTGCGTGGACTGACAATCCTTGAACTGAATTTCTTTTTTGTTTGCGCTGTTTGAGGTTTTATGAACTGACTAATTCGTTCGTTCAGGCAGCGAAAAGCATCTGTCAAGACCAGCAGGTGCTGTCGTGGGTGATTCGAACTCAGGTATCTTCTGGTGAATGCTTTTCAAAGAATTCTTGGTCAAAGCGGACAGGATTTCGGGTAGAGGGAGGTGCCAACTTTGAGGATGTTCTGCCGTGGAATGAGCAAATTTCAGGGTTTATGGTTTCGCCAAAGTTTGACCAAGAAATAGTAGTTTGTAAGGTTTCCACAGCATGTTTCCTCGACGCCTTCACAAGATTTTCAGGACATGCGACGAGTCGTCTTTCGCACGAGTGGCTGGGAACGTGTTCAACCTGTCGTTTTCTTGCCAGTGTAACCGTCTAACACAAGATGGGTTCGGGCATTTTGTAGATCTAGTCCTAACAAACAAACACCAGCAACCTGACGGATGTGTTCGCCAAAACACTTTTGCAGCGCTCGGCCATTTTGCCAGAAGAACCATTTCGTTTGCTGTGTGGTGAATGTGCGGAGAGTTTTAGCTTGCATGCGCTTTTTAGAACTCAAAAGGTATGATCTCTAAAATTCTTTTCCGACTGCTAAAATCTTTGAGTTACCCGTTCGGCATGTTTTTTCTTTGTTGTAAGTTTGTGAAAGTAATTCTAAGGGAAACGACCGGAACAGTTTGAGGAATAAAACTGGGACACATATGAGCCCAACTTGAGGGAAACATTATGGTTTCCACAGAAACGGACTCGTGTGACGGCGACGACTGTAAGGATGAAGAAATCTCACACGCACATGAAGGTGCAGCATCGTCCCAGAGTCAGAGTGACGTCAGCACGAAGGAAGTGGCGCTGTACAAATGCTCCCAGTGTGACAAAACCTTCTCGAAGAGCATCAACCTTCAGTACCACACTTACAGGCACACAGGTGCGTTTGTCTCTCGAAGCTCTGTGGGATTGTCTTGGTCTTTTCAAGCAGCAAGAAACACTCGCAAACACAAACACCACTCTGTCGAAGTTTTGATGACATGGACGAAACTTCAACTCTGCGTTGACTTGGAACTATGCGTTTGTTTCACGAACAGGAGAGTATCCGTTCACCTGCGCCTGTGGCAAAAAGTACATCAACCCACAGCACTTCAAGCGCCATCAAAGCTCGTGCACTCTCGCTGAACCAGGTGAGAATTTGAAGACTTTTCACTTTTCACATCGAGAGCGTGATTGTTCTTGGAATGGACCGCGAGGTCGCATTTGGCGTTGAAAATCTGCAGAGTTTTGCTTGTCATTTCAAATTTTGAGGAGAAATGTTCTTCGTGACAGGAACCAGCGACATGTCGCGAGAGTCCATCAGTGTGCAGGACTACTCAGCGGAAGACAGCCAGTCGAGCTTCGACACGCAGGTGTCAGTGGCGCCATCGTATCCGCCACCGGGCGGGGGCGCTGCACTGCTGACGGCGTCGGCGCATGGTGACCCGCGACCTGACACCGGAGCGCCACAACAACCTGACAGTTTGGAGCAACAACCGCTCGACAAAGTTCGGCGAACCCACGAAGGTTGGTTTCGACAAAAGATGAATTTCGAGAACCGTGTGTCACGAGCCTGTGGGCAGTTTGACTTCGAGCAGCAGAAAGTGTCCTGAGCCCGAAATGACACAAAAAATCGTGTACCCCAACAAAACTTTGTTTCAGGTGAAAGTGACAAGCGGAAGAACCCCCATTACTTGCTGACAGACGCCATGAATCTGGCTCTGGAGGATGCCAGTCAATTCGTCATTGAACAGTCTGCGGACGGGAAGCAGCACGAGTACAACCTCGTCGAGCTCACGCCCTGGGACAACGCCCAGAGTTACTCCGGGGCCGGGGTCAGTGGCAGCACTGTGCAGAACTACGGCGCGCAGAATTTCCCTGGCAACAACAGCGGGCAAAACTTCGGTGGAGAAACCATGGCGGACTTCAGCCATGCGGAAAATCAGTTTGCGTACAGGGATTCCCCAGGCTACCAAACTGAAGCCAGCACCAACCCAAACACAAGTCTGGACGACAGTGTGCTCAATATGGAGTGTATCGCAGGCGACTTGGGAGAAATCACCAACATGCACCAAGAGCATCAGCAAGGGATGGGCAACATGCAGTATGAACTCAGCTCTGCAGCAAATCTCCTGTATGGCGGTGATCAGCACGGTTACGACCACAGTTCCAGCGCAATTGGGCGCGCCTCGACGACGTTGGCGTCTCAGTGCGGTCGTTCTGTGGAAACATCAGTGAACAACGCCGTTCTCAACTCTGGCGACATTGACACCCATTGCAACCCGTCAACAGCCGGACCCAACCCAAGTGGGGAAAGAGCCGCCAGTTCAGCAGACACTGTAAACGTCCTCGCTGATGTTCAAACGCAGAACCCATGGACCAACTTGATCAACCCTACCTTGACTCTGCAGCATGGCAAAAATAAGCCGTGGCCTGAGGGCCACAACACGTCCACAACTCTGGCTCGAAATCTTCCTCAGTTGACTGGGCTTCTGCACCAGGGCAGCCTGGCCCCAGGAGCACCGTCCTTGGAGCGCAGCTTCCTCGAGGAAATGGCCAGTTTGGACGTCGTGTCGCCAGCAGCAGGTGGGCGCAGCACTGCAGCAGCTGTGCATAACACAGCGACAAGTAATACCTCCACCAGCCTGTCAGACGCCGGTGTTGCGTCTGTCAGTGGCAACAATGGGACAACGCCGAGTATCGGACAGTCAAGCAGCGGTGTTGCTGTACCTGGAAACCCAATCATATTGACGACCTCGAACCAACGTTTGGCACTTGACACCAACATGCAACTTCACAGTGGGCAGGTCGGAAATGAAGTCAGCAGTGAGTCGATATGCTTGCAGAATAGTGCTGTTCCAAGTATTGGGAGCACACAGACCGCAATCAGTTTCAACACTGCCCCCGCAACAGCTGTCGGCAGTGCGCAGGTGGCAAGTGGCTCAACACCGTCAGGCATTGTTCCCAAGGTTGAGAATACGCAACACAGCGCTGCTCTTGGCGATGGCAACGTGACATTTGCAGCATCACCAGCTTACAGCGGAAGTGCCATCCAAACGGCGCTAAACAGCTTCGGTCTCTCTGGCGTGAATGGCGGAGACCGCGTTGCATCTCCAAGGCCCAATTCGACATTTGCAGAGATGATGAACAGTCCTCTTCCTCCCAGGTCGGATTCCACGCGCAGCTCGTGCGGCCCCGACAGCCACATTCCCTTCACCCCAACACCTGACAGCCTGCCTGCTACAAGCGCCAACAACGTGCTGGTCGCTCCCGCGACGGGTGAAGTAAACAAGAGTCTGAGGTGTTGCCCGGGTTGCACGCGCTTCTTCACGCATCCACGTCGAAAGTACTGCGATCAGTGTCACGAGGCATGCGCCAACACACCTCGTCTGTGCACCAAATGCGAGCAGCCCTTCACGTCCTCCAACATATGCCGCAAGTTCTGCGACGGGTGCCAGAAAAGACCGCCACCGCGGACTGAAGAGATGCAGAAAAATTGCGCCAATTGTGGTGCTGAATTCATTACCATCAATTCATGCAGGAGGTGAGTGAACGAGATCCAGCTGTCACCATCAGTGGCGGGTGCAGAAGTGTTTCAATCTTTTTGAAGTCCTCCGCGCAGGGACGCTGGTGGGCAACAAGCTAGATCGGTTCGTCTGACGAATTTCAAGATGCCTTTTTACAAAAACAAGAAAATCATTGCAGGTACTGTGATGTGTGCAAGGACAAGCGATGCAAAGAGGTAACACCTGTGCAATGCGCTACTTGTGGTGGAGACTTCATCAGGAGCAAACAACTGAGGAAGTACTGCGAGCCGTGCCAGGTAAGTGTTTTGTCAAATGTTTTCCGAAGTTCAACCAGGCGAACATAGCGGGGCGCTGACACAGAGGGACTCGATTCCCCGTGCAGCCAGGCATAAAACTCCTGACGAAATTTGGCTTGGTACGAGGACAGTGAGCTGGCATGATGTCTGCAGGGAGCCAAAAGTCTTTTCCGTCATTCCAGATCAAGGCACGCGGCGAAATTCAGCCGAGGAAGTGCCTGGAATGCCCCAACATCTTCAGCGACTTCAACGCGCGACGTCGGTTGTGCTACACGTGCAGAAAGCATGGCGGACCGAAGCAGCAACAGCAGCAGCAAGCTGCCCCTCAGCCACCACCCACTGGAACCGCAGGACCACAGGGTGTTCCATCTCAAGACGGGACGCCCCAGCATGGAGCGTACTTGGGCCAGAGCAGCGCAGCCCAGCAGGGTGCAACTGCACAACAGGCTGTTCAGGATTTATGTCAGAAGAACACGTTGCTGCAACAGCACCAGGTGAATTCACCAGGACCGGCTCCTGAACAGCAACATTCGACTGCGCACACTGGCCTCGGTCAGCAGGGTTTGGTGCAACCAACTGCTCAAAACTCAGCTCACAACAATCCTGTCGGATTGACAACTGGCAGTCAAGCTCAATCATCGCTCAATCCAGAAGCCTTCAGCTCAACCGTCAAAATTCTCCAGACCGGTTCATCAAGTCTCGATTTCAACTTCGGCGCAACTCGCGCGGACAGTGCTTCAGCTTCGGATGGATCGCAAGCCCTGATGGATCTTCCGTCTGTGGTGACCGCCGCTCTCAACGCGCAAGAGGACATACTAGGTGTAGAAGATGGCCCACCCGGAAATGGGGACGCTTCTGTGGAACAGTTGGACGTTGCAGTCAAGTCGGAGCAGGACACGTCAAGCAGCACAGCGCTGTGCTCCAAGTGTTCTCAAGCATTTGTTCCCTTGGACAGCTCACGCACCTTTTGCAGTTTCTGTGAATCTTCTTCCACAGTGGAGTTGGCAGTGAAACCTTGTGCAGCTTGCAGCAATCCGTTTGCGGCGTCTGATGGCACACGGATTTATTGTGATAACTGCAAGGTGCAGTTTCTTGCAAACTGCGTCGTCTGCCAGACACAGTTCTTGCCATCCGTAGAAAGCATTGACAACGTCTGCGACACTTGCAGAGAAAAACGACCGAAAATGTGTACAAAATGCAACAACGTTGCGGTGGAAAGAAGCAGTCTGTGTGCAAGGTGCAGCGCAGCTGAAGCTTCGAAGCGGGAGGCGAGTGCGCCGCGCAAGTGCGCAGGTTGCTCCACTGTCATCGGCAACACTCCCAGGAAGTTCTGCGACACGTGTCGAGAGGAAAACGAGAAGCCCCAGGTCAGTGAAGCACTGAAATCAGTCCTTGTTCACGTCTGATTCAATGTCAAATCGATTGATGCTGTGAAGATGAGTGAAAGGGACAACTCTTCCGTTGTTTGTCAGGAGTGCAAGGTGTGCGGGAAGGTTTGTATGAACTACGCACGGCTTCGCACTCACATGGTGGTGCACGACGACAGGGTGCAACACCCGTGCACTGTGTGCACCAAGAGTTTCAAGTACAAGCACCACCTTAAGGAGCACATGGCCACACACACAGGTGAGGACAACCGTTGACGTCTGATAAAATCACAACGTAAATTTGCTCTGTGTATCACTTCGGGTCCGTTGAAACAGCTACTCGTGAAATACCTGCTCGTGGACCACACCAACATTCTCACAAACTTCACAGACAAAACACCAGGTTCATGGTCAGCAATTGTTTTTACACTGTAGGGATCAAACCGTACAAATGCAAGTTGTGCGGGCGAGAATTCAACCATTCAGGCACGTTCAGCGGTCACAAAAAACGCTTCAAGGAATGCGGTGATTTCTATACGAGAGAGCGACTCAAATCGAAGGAGAGCAAACTCGCAAAACCGTCTCAACTGGTTCAAAATTCTCCGGGATTGCCGTTTGCACTGCCGTTCCGTGTCGAGCAGCAGCCCAGTGGAATGTTGGCAGGAAATCAAGGAGATGGCAGCGGCGGCGGCGTCAAGGAAGAACAGACCACGACAACGGGCGATGGCAACTCTGCAGCGCGGCAGACGATCCAGCAAGACAGATGTCTGGCGTCGTTCATCAGGGATTCTTTGGCTAATGCGAACAATGAGGGATTCATGGAGGGAATTGTTGGACTTGGTTCCGGAGACGGACAACGCTCATCACAGAATGACAGCGTTACGTCATTGCTGAATCTCTTCTCAGTCGGACAGGGTCATTTGACACCAAGCAAAGAGGTCCCCATGGACGTTGAGGTGAAAACTGAAAGTGCGCCAATGGACGTTTGTGTGCCCATACCTCAGACCACAGCTGTGCCGCATCTCCAAGGCGGGAATTCTTCAGAGCAAAGTGCTTGCCAAAGAGCCACAGACGAATCAGGCAAGATTTCAAGCACGAAGGAGAATGATCATGCACACAGCAATCCTGGAACTGAGTTGCAGACACCACCATCTGGAAACGGCGGTCAGTTGCAGCACATGTCTGTGCTCAGGGCAGCTTTAGCTGGAGTTCCACTGGCTGACCCTTTCCTCTCGAGCGTTCCGATGGAAGGTCTTTCTCCCTCAGCCAACACCAAGGGCGTAGAAGCGGGTCAGCCCGAGACGCACTGTGCCTCAGTTGCGCGAGAAAGTGACAGAGTTCCCAGAGTCGAATGTAGAACAACAAACGAGAAGAAACTGGCCGGCACAGAAGAACCCAGAAGAAGTGGGCGGGAGCGGTCCGCCAGGAAGAAAGCTGAGCAAGGTAGAGCTACCGCAGCATGTGCTCCACGCATGGACTTGATGTGTGATGTAGAAGCCTCCCCTGGCGTGGCTGGTGGATGTGCGTTGTCGGCGCCTTCGCATGTTCTCCAGGCTTTCTGTCTCTTCAGGTTCCACGCAGAAAAAGATGCTCTGGGAGTGTGAACCAGCACATGTTCGCAGAATAAAACATTGAACACACGAGTGTGACTGAAACTTGTCATTTCCGGGGACAAACTCCGTGGAATAATGTCAGCGATTTCTCTTTGTTTTCTCGCACATTGTTCTGTACTAACTGATTTCTGTTGCTTTGCAGTGAGTGTGCCTTCCGTAGACAGATAACCCGAAAACGATGCATGGTTACATTGATCTTTCCACCTAAACTTTCCATTGATCAGTCTTTTCTTTCAGTCACAAGGCTGTTCAGTCAGGAAATGAGGTTATGGAGTCCACAAGTAGTTTGGTGTCTGTTGCTGTTTTGTTGCTTGCTGCGGTCATGAACACGTGTTGCTTGTTTTGGCAGAGGGACTTTGCATCAAGTGCGAGAAGCGAATGGACACGACAAACAAGACGAACAGAACGTGCGAAGACTGCGAAGCTGATGACGAGAAGCAACGAGTAAGCGACTCGCAATTATACAGTTTCTGTTGGGCTACTTTGGCATTTCTAAGTTTGTGTTTTGAGTCGGATGCCTTTCTCCTGCGAAGCATGTACAACAGACGACAGGCCACGGTGAAAACGACTGAAAGCTCCGCACACTGCTGACCTGAAGGACGCTTTGGGGTGTCGAGGAGTACCACTGCTGCCTGGGATCTATTTTGCGTGTCGTTTGTTTCAGACGTGTGAGCAGTGCGGCAAGGGCTTCTCGACGCGCGCCGGTCTGCTCGCGCACCGGGAGCGTCACGGCCGCATGGCGCTGTGCGACACGTGTGGCAAACTGTTCCCGGACCGCAAGACGCTGCTGGCGCACTGCGTGCCGCTTGGAGGTGAACCAATTTCACATTCGCTGAGACAGTGCAGGAAAATTGATTTGTGTTGTGTCTGAAAAGCGAGTGCACGGTTTTTGCTTTAAAAATTTTGCCGGTGCACTTCAAACCGAAGAGAGAGGTCCACTGATGTTGCTGTCGTGTATGCCGAGTTCGTCTCCCGTTGAAACTGTGTTTTTGCGACAAGACAAGACTTGCCTATTCGTTTTCAGAAGAGGGGTGTCATGTCAAAACTACGTTAGATTCTGATTCTTCACCGCTGAAAGGGTCTGAGATTGACAAAAAGGTGAGCCGTCTGTGTGTTATTTGTTTTCTTGGTGGCGGCAATTTCTTTCGCATGCTGTTCACCAAGACTTGATCAAATGAAATTTCTTTCAGAAGTCACAAGCCCAAAGTCTGCAATCTTCGTCCAGTGTGCCAAAACCTGACACGCCTTCCTCGGTCGCTAAAGCTGCGAAGGGCGGCCCGTACAAGTGCAGCATTTGCAGCAAGGTCTTCAGAATGTTCGCCTCGCTCAAAGTGCACACGCGCCTTCATCAAGGTAAGTCAATGCATTGAAACCCTGTCACTGTTCGCCCTGGTCCATGTCCACGCTGGTGAGAGACAGCAACTTGTTTCCACAAGATTTGTGTTTTTCCCGTTGAGGAAAGTTTGTTCTTCGTCTTGTTGCACTGTTTCCCGACAGAACCTGACCATGCGCACACGTATGCATAGCATCTCATTGACTTCAGTTTTCACAAGTTTACTTGTTTTGATTTTGCCCTTTGGTTTGTTGTTTCACGTTGCCCGCATGTTCTGCTGTTGTCCCAGATGGAAACAGTTTGCAGTGCGTCTGTTTGAGACGTTTCACGCGCACCCGAGATCTGCAGCGACACCAAGCCAAGTGTGCCGCTCACACAAACCGAACAGGTGCGTTGGCTGCAAGTGACCGGAGTGAAAAGACTTTTCCCCAGATTGGGACGGGGTCCGTCTCAGTGACTCGAATGCTGGGCCATACAGCTGTATTTCCCCAGAAGAATGTTTTTTGCCTTCAACTTCAACTTCACGGTGAAACGCCGGTGCATCCTGACTTGCCGGCTCATGTTTATCAGCCGCGGTAGCGGTCTGATATTGGTTTGCCCCTGTATCCGCGTCTGTCCGTCTTGGGCGGACAAAACCTCCGTTTTACCCCTGTTCCAGTGATCACAGACTGGAATCACAGTGGGTGCAGACACCCTTAGGGGTGCTTTACATGTTGCATATG
>JAAUXT010085852.1_pt1 | contig 25095 bp, 19 predicted proteins | sample 7278171 | NCBI WGS metagenome assembly JAAUXT01 (sample SAMN14350112, study PRJNA611818) | marine sediment metagenome | isolation source: surface marine sediment (1.8m) | place: French Polynesia: Moorea | collected 2018-08
AGTGTACAGAGCATCTCTGAGTGGGGTGCCGCTAAATGACCACAACTAATTAATCAGCGGTGCCGCTCCCATTACAAGTGCCGCTGAGCTCCTATCGGAGCTATGGGCGCCTCTAGTGTTAACGCGGCAAAAGTTTGAAGGCAATGCTGCAGTTTTCCTTGCACTAGCACTGAGAAAACGTCAACTTACGTTCACGGTGGTGACAAACTGAACGGAAGATAAATGTCTTGATTCAAACTCATACGCACCTGAAACGAGACAACAGAACACAAGGTCAGAATGTTTGGTTTCCTGGAAAAATTCGATGCTGTTGGGATACGCGCAGTGCGTCTGTTCTCTGTTCAACTGCAATGACCATGAGTGAGGTGGGTTGTTCGTGGTAGTGGGGTGTCTGCAAGGGAGTTGCTTTTCAGGGCTTGACCATCGGGAGTTTGGCAATGGGTGGGGATCGCTGCGGGCGGGACACCAACCCTACTTGGTTGCCACCCCCCACCATAGCCTGGAAGAGAGAGGAGTGCAACTGAGGAGAAACAGAGTGACTGTACGGCATCATTGAAATGATGACAATGACGACAACAATCATTCTCAGGCTTTTACAGCTGAACCAGACCGCGAGCACCCCACACTTCGTCTGGAAAACGGAGCGGCAGAACGTCAAACCAGGCGTCACGAGTTGTCATGCCATTCAGTCAGTGACAGCTTCGTGTCCTGTGAGTAACACTTGCATCCAGTGGGAAATTTTGGTGGCGTGACAGAGTTGTCGAGATCATCGCTAAGATGCATAAACAGTGAAACATTAAGTCGCAGGACTTGTCGTGGAGTTGCATGATACCAAAAGATGACCGCTTTGTTCGGCCACACAGTTTTTCTTGGCGTTTTGTCATTCGATGGAAAGCAGTGTTCCTTCCACAGGGACTCGACCGCGACAGCAGACACTCTCAAGAGTCAAAATTCGCCTTCAAGTCATTCTCGATTTTGTTTGTCCCCTTTAGCTCCCAGAAGGCATTGCTCAGTTGGCATCGGTCAATTACTTTGCTTTCTCTTTCTTAAAAGACTTTTCTTGAAATGTACCAACAACTAAAGAGACAAGAAAAGATGAAGAGCAGCGAACATCGAAACTAAGATCTACGGTGTCATGGTGAAATGAGTGCAAATATCAGCAGAAATAATGTGAAGAGCCTGTGTGGACAACCCTTGGGTAACCACCAGATGCTTGATGTTCATTTCCAGGCTCAATAAATGAAAAGTTCAGAAAATGCCCTGACGCAGTGAAATATTGTTTGTACCGCAGAGGTTACCTGTTGAAATGGAGTGAAGGGTTTCCGTGTGAGTTTGATGGGGAGTTCCACACATGTATTTCCGCATTCTTTGTTGCGATGTCAGGAAACAGACAGACAGACACTCTTCCACCTCTGACTTCCTGTTTTCACTTGCAGAGCATGGAGAATGAGATGTTTGAACCCCAGAATCCGCCCCAAAAGACTGTTTTCTGAACATATGAAATCTTCAGTTGTCGTAACACAGACTGCACCGTCTGCACCATGGATTGCTTTGTTCAACTCAAGCGGAGTGTTTCAGAGCAACAGGCGTCAAGACTAAATTGTCTTGGATAATTTTTATGCACTTCCAGCAACAGCGTGTGCTAATTTAAGTGCAAAGTTGAGAAAAGAACAGGCGCGTTGGTGAGAAAACATGCAAACGTTGCGTGTTGCGCTGTTTCTCCGCAGGAACAACGCTGATTGAGAGACAAAGCGTTCCAGCGGCGCCTCACCAAGACACTGCAATCATGCTGAGCCACAACCAAGAGACACGGAGAGGACCAAAAGCAGTCAAAAACACGACGAAATGTGTTTGAAGTCAGTGAGGCGAACAGCTGGGACCAGACAATCCGCTTTCCCCTGGAGAAAATGCATTTCGGTGGGTCGAAACTTGAAGCACTTCCTGTCTCACAACGACCTTCTTGCACGGCAGGCCTCCTCAGATGTTGCTTGAAGAATCCGCTTTGATTACCCTGCAGCCAGGCTCTGTTTAGTTTCCCGACCAACTCGACCTTTGTGCACTTTTCTCAAGGCACCTGATCAGACGCAAGCGTGGTGGAAACTTGTGGTGGAACATCGATTCCACGGACAACAACGCAACTTGACACACGAGGATTGTCAACTAATTTGAAGGAGTGAACTTGCACTCTGTGTCGGAATTTGTGGACCTACTCGTCCGTCTGTCCGACGCTCGATCAGCTTCCGCCAGATTGGTAGGACTCGAACAGCAAAATAAATAACGTTGCCCCAGGTGGAACACATCACTGAACAAGGTGCACATTATGTTTTTACAAATTGCGTGTGAAAGCCTTTTGGTACTCAGTCCATGACGAGAAAATTAACACGTCAAACGTGAAGGTAAAAACAACAGGCTTCTCTGACATCCCCGCACTTACGTTTTCTTTAAATTTCTTTTATTTTGCGGATCCGAAGAAGTTGACAATTTGATCCTTTCTTTTGCATGCACAATGCAAGTCAGTTTCCATTTGTCTGTGCGGACAAACAAGTTCATTCCGTCAAGATGAACTCGCAACAAATTCTCGCATGTTGGCCCAAGCCTCTGAAAAGACGACTGCGAATCTTGCCACATAACCGACAAGCAAGTCATCACTGAACTTCTGCACTCTTTGCAGTCATCCTGTCCTCATGACGCCAATTTTCTTCAACAAATTCTGAAGAAAGGGTCAACCCTTGACTGGGTCTGGAAAGCCAATGCAGAGTATATTTATCGGGAGCGCCATCTCGGAGAAAAAGCAGCTCCAGCCTACGTTGTTGAGCAAGGGTCTGCTGGAGAAAGCGTACGAGGGGAATCTCACTCCTCTCCGGTTTTTTCCCATGTTTGACCATTCCTGGCGGTCAGAATGTTTTGAAATTGGAACTGATCGAAGCCATGGGAACTCTGCACAGTGTGTGCACACCATCACTTGTCTCAGTGACCTCAATCTCCTTGGTCTCTTGACCTCTCTCAAGGGCAAAGTGGGACCATGGCGTTTGACTTGGTTGTGACTGTACGATGTTGGCTCTGGGTTGCACATGTCTCCGTGTCTTTCGTGTGAGTCAAACAGCGAAAAAACCGGAGAGGAGTGAGATTCCCCTCGTACTGTGAGAATTGAAGTGCGCATCCACGCAACAGCTTCCAAAACATTTCATCTATTGAAGGTCGCAGAAGGGGTCACATTCCCCAGCTGTTCCTTGAGAGCTCTCGCAGCTCACAATTAGCAGAGCAGAAAATCAAAGATTAGATTTTCGCTTGGTTTGGACGTACTAGCCCAATTTTGAGAATTTGATCGCGTTGCTTATGATCGGTGCCTCTCTTTTGTGTCTCTGGAGTGGGTTTGAAACTTCTGGCTTGGAGCAAAACTGACATTAAAGTGGGCTCACTGAGAAAGGAGTTATTCGCAACAAAACGTTTCTTGTTGTCTATTGAGTATTCTTTGGTTTCTGGCAATTCTCTCACGACTGTAAACCTGCATGATTTTACTTGTGAAACGTCAGAGCTTGTAAACATCAAGAACGTTTTCATGAACAGCAATAAGCAGCTACGGAGGCTCGCCACATCTACGCGCAAATTTTTGTTTGCTTGAAAATATTCTCTTTGATGGAGTCAGAGTCCGTTCAGCATCAAGGCATTCCTGGACATTAAAATACCCGAAAAAAACTTTCTCGGGACAATTTACAGGAAATTATGCACCTCTCGAGCAACTGAAAGATCAAGACCATGACGAAGACAAATGTATTTGTTGTAAATTTCAGTACCGTAAAGTTTGGGTTGACCGCCTGTGAGGCTGAAGTACTCCGACACCCTGCGGTGCGGTTTGTACACGATCTTGCGTCCTGACCCCGTCCGCTTCAGAATCGGAGCCCTGCTGACCCTGGAGGATCCCGCTTCAGGAAGTTCGCATTCAGGCAAAGTGATTGCTGAGTCATATTCAGGTGCGGGAGGCAAAGACTTCTTGACCAATCCCCAGAAATTCTTGTTGGTGGACAGCCCTCGAGACTCAAGGTGCGCGTCGTCTTGGAAGCGAGCGTCTTTCTCGTTGCTGTCAGGTTGGTTGCTCTGCCCGTCCAGAGATGTCACCTGAGGTTTCAATGGGGTGCAGGCGATGCTGTCATCACTGGTTGATATCTCCTGCAGGTTAGATGGCGCAGCAGGAACAGTATCCGACGTGGAGTCTTGTCTGAAGAGAAACCCCACAGAGCTACGGGGTTTACCCGAATCGACTTCATTTTGATTATCCTGAGATTCACGATGCATCTTGGGGTCTGATTCACCGAACGCGGCGTCGCGAGTGTGGTCCTGGTCATAAGCACCTGAATCACTGTGGCATCTTGTTTTCTGATCTCTGGTCATCCTGTCCTCTTTGCTGCAGAACAGCTGGTAGATGTTGTTCCGTATGTCCTCAGTACTCCCTGGCTGCGCCCCTGGGTATCTTCTGGGTATTGAAGGGGACGTCTTCTTCGCGAACATACTCATGCTGGTTCTTCTGGGCCTCAGTCTTTCCTCCGAGTCAGGTTCCTGCATTGAGTTCCATCTGCTGAGCGATTTGCGAGGACGCGGTGCGGTGGGTGTCTCGCTCTCCTCTGGTGCATGCATCGTGTTCCACTTGAACTTGCTGAATCCCTTGCGGCGGTCCTTGGCTGACGTGGCTGTGTCACCGGAGAACGCTGGTCTCGCGGGATGTGCTGGAGGCTCGGAAGGCGGCGTTGTGACGCCCCGAGAATCCGTGGATTCCTTTTGTCGAGGCTCCATCGTTTTAATTTGTTCGTCAAAAACGTCTTGACGTCAGCTCGAACTTGTGCTAATCCTGCAAATCCCAGTTAAAATCCCATTGTTAGGCTGTTTTCATTTCTGATTTCTGCAATTATTTTCGGATCAGTCTTGCAATGTTTCATATTCATTGAAACTCTTGTTTTTCGTCAGCCATTTTCACTTTGGAGCTGCGTAGTCCACGATTCATTGATGCAAACTCCAGGAAAAATGTTTTGTGAAACGACACAAGATACTATCCCCTGAAATAGTCGATTTTGCCCCCCACTCTCTCTTTGACGCCGTGTGGACTACACAGCTGAGTTTGTTGTTGAAATTATTCCCGCAGTTTTCCTGCCAATGGCTGCTTTGCCAACTGGTAGTTAATTGCACACACGATTCTGCGTCTACGATGCCCGGGGTTCTGACTTCGCCTGGTTCAGAGCATGTGTTCAATCCTGTGTAGATCCGTGCCAAACATAAAACATTTCTCTTCAACGCATCCACGCAATTTGCAAACTCAATCTGCATGCATCACTGCCAAAACCTTGTGACGTATTCAGTGCAACAGGCCAATCCTGCGTTTGTTCCAGACAGATGACCTTTGCCACAACGTCGACTGAGGTTTACTGGATGTATCTAAATTGACGTGTTCACGTTTTCGATCACAATCAAAAACGAAACTTCAAATCTTTTCCCCTTCTGGCTCAAAAGATCCAACCAGTACCACTCCGGTGTCTGCGCTTCGGGAACCTTCTGCCGTCTCGTGCACGACGCTGCTCGTTTCGTTGCACCTGTCTGAAACAACATCTGTTGAACAAGAGTTTCGCGATTTTGGCGCAAACTTGCAAACTTGCTTCATGTCCTGCATGAAACTGAAAATGGCTGAGGCCAGCGATGGTTGATATGTCAAGGAACAAGTCCGTGCTGGAGATAAAGTGAGGTCTGACGCACCGGATGTGGGACAAGACCAGGAAGGAGAACTGACGTCTGATTCCAAACAATGTCCAGTCCGGAAGAAAAATAGTTGTCCGCATTGTTCATAATGAGACAGACCAAAAGTCAACACTCAGGGGTATTGACCTGCTCTTGCTTGTGTGACTTAGTCAGTGGCAAGGAGAGCCAGTCCAAAGTGACTCGTCCCTGATGAGTTACACAGGAAAAGCCCCCGGAAACTGTTGGATATGAACAGATTGTAGGCTGAGAATTGGGTGAGTACAGGCAGGTTCACTGTGCAGCAGAGCCGGGGCGGTTCTTGAGAACAGCACCCTCTGTGTGAGAGCACACCCGTCCACTCAATCAGCGATCAACAGCTGATCCATCGTGCAAACACGACGTCTGCTTGTTCCACTCAAACGCAACAACTGTTTGGTGAGAAATATCAATTTCTGTTTCACGGTGACAAAGCAAGTCATCACGAAATTATAATAACAATAGAAACAGAACACTTTTCAGGTAACGACATTGTTTTTTCACTTTCACGACATCGTGACAAATCTGACTCCGGTTTTCATCTTATTCTTCATGAAAACCTGCAACATGAAGCGGACTTCCGAACGGAAAAAGCCACTTTGCTCCTCTCGTGAGAGATCAGCTAAGTGTTTGGTCGAGGTGGGTGTGTCCAGACAAATTGTCAGGTCTACATCCGGACAGGAGCGACAAAACTATTATTTTCTTCAGAAAAGAGCTGAGATTCCATGTTTCTTTCCTTTGTGGATTGTGGAGTTTTTATCTCCCAAGACCACTCGGTATTTGTAACAATGAAAAGGCTGCACCAGTTGAAGATCATCCTTGTGCAGCCTTTTGGGTTCAGAGACAAAAGTTCCTTCAGCAGAAGTGGCAGCCTGGTTCCGGGGATCCTGTGATTCGAACAGGATTTGTGGACAACGCCCGGATCTGATTCACAACTGGCTTCACACGGGCATAGTACAGCATCTGAGGTGCGTCTTTTGCAGTCTCACTGGGTCTCATATGGAGTCACAGGGCTCTGACCAACCGCCAAAATACACGTCAGTGAGCTCTGCACAGGTGTGAGGCGGGGATCAGGCAGGGAGTCGAGCTGCAGAAAAATATATGCCCTTCATCAATGGATACGTCCCTGCGGTCCAACTCGTCTGGTCCGTCAGGGCCATTTGGAGAAGTTTGTTCGTACACACCATGGCAGGTTAATGTTTGACACATCATTATTGAGGTTTTCAACTTGCTGCAAATTTCTCGAAGCCCAAAAAGGGAACGCGCGCACACAAATCAGATCAGTGGAACCCGTTGAGTCGCGGTGCAGGTGTTTGTCTTGCCACACTGGAGTGAACGAGACGAGTTGTACTGAAAATCTGCACTTCAGTAGGATCTGCACCACCATCGTCCAAAGAACCACAAAACCTGGCAGATAAGATGGCACCGCAGGAGCCTTGATGTGCAGAGCAAGAAGAGCTACAGTCAGTGGCCTGTACTTGGTGGCCACAACCAAGCACCAAACAGCTTATCTTCTTTTCAACACAATGTACAAACGAAACCTACGAAAATACGCCATCCTGTGCATTGAAACAAACGAGCAACAAGACGCACTTTCTCGAAAATTCTGGCTTTCCGGTATCAGAAAACAGAGAAACCTATTCTCGAACTGGCGCTTCATCTGAAAACCGCAACTGAAAAAATAAGTTCGTACGAATATCAGAAGACAAATTTGAAATGACCCCTTCTGCATTGGGGCACCTTTGCTGAGAATTTTTTTGTAGAGCGAATCGCAACGACCGTTCCACACAAAAGCAATTGTTTACCGTTTGTCCCTTTTTGCAGTTGATAGCACAAGCATAAAGTCACAAGGTCGATTCCCTGCACAGACGATTTGGGGCAATGGTAGCACTCTCAGCTCCTTCACTGGATTGCTTGACGTGCATCTAGAACCTCAGGTGAAGTCCTTGTACAATGTATGATACTGGTCACGACACCACATTTTGCAGTACACCCCAAAGAAAATATCTCGCATTTTTCCGTTTCAATTTTGTGCCACTTTCCCCCCACATTTGATTATTCAGATAGAGGTTGGTCCCGTAAGGGGCACACCCCTCGACTGAAACCCGGATTCGCCCTGGATGCGCACAGGTTTGCACAAAAGCGGATTTGCTCTCCACCTGCAGGATCACCGCGGTGTCAAAACAAATCAAAATGTTCACAAACACAACCGGTTCACTGCAAGGCAGGTATTCAAAGAAAAAGAAACAGCTCGTGCTGCGTGCACAGCCCTCATTTCCTTTTCGCAGTCTGTACTGCACGTCAGATAATCACCAGACGGATATGCCAAACATTACCAAACTCTTTTTGACCTGAAAGTCAGTCATGAAACCACGGAGATCGAGATCGACACAGAAGTCCGTATCGGCAACAAGGAACAGGTACCTGGATAATAATCCGGATTGAGGCAGGCATCCAGCACCTCCAGTCGGAGCATGGTATCCTCTTGTCACCGTCAGGTTAGAACTTGTCTTCTGAAGCCGGTGTTTCCTCAATGCACACCATTTTCCACTCACGACAGCTCAGAAACTTGGAAAGGACATTTTATGAAGACTCAGAAAATGTAAACTTGCGAAGGAAACTTTGTCGACCTCCAGTTCATTTTGCTTGCAGCAACACAAATCTTGACAGTTTTCCTGGTCAAAAGAACTCAAACATCTGCATTTCGAACTTGTCCTGCTGACAAATATTTCACAAGAAAACCTCTCCGGCATGTTTCCTCCGCGAACATCCTGAGCAAAATTAAAGCAGCAGAATCTCCCTTCGAAGCTTCACGGCTCATAAAATGCCAGATATTTTGTGGTGGAAGATGCACAAAAACGAAGCTGGATCCATTTACATTCGCTGTTTGTGTGGCAAGTCACAATCGGCTTTCAGAGGCGGGGTTTATCGTGCGGACCCATCCAGGCGTTCACTCGTTTCCAGCCCGTTTCCGCTGTTGGCGGGGACTTGGAGTGACCGCTGGCGTGTGAGGCCGGGGTGGAAAACAGTGCGCGTAACTTTTCATGTCACTTTCCAGGGAAAGCAGAGGATAACTTCAATACAGTTGCAAAATCCCAACAGCAGAACTTGATTCGTCTTTTACCATCTGACCCTCGACCCCCTTTTTGTACTCCATGAACACCAGATTCCATAGGAGGAATGTTTTGGATAGAAAACTGAACATTGGCATGTTGTGCAAAAATTTCCTTCGCCATCTCTGGCACATTGCACATTCAGGTTTCACAAGCGGTTACAGATGGTCACAAGGGCTTTTTGAAGAGAAGCTTGAAAACCTTCCTGGGTGAACCAATCTCCCAGGTTGGGCCACGTGGGTCTACTTGCGTCAGTTTAGGAGATCCGCTTTCTTAGCTGTTGAGAATTTGGTAAAAGCTCCAGGTGCCAAGAGGAAACATTGAACAGTGGTGTCAAATGAAGGCTCGTCGGCAACTCACAACACCACGGCATTGCATCACCGCAGATATTCAGGAGTGGATCCGGTGCGAGAGTGGCGGAGAGCTACCAGTTCATTGAGGCCAAACCTCAACTTCCAACTGTATGGGCGGACGCACACCTGATTGGGTTGGAATATCCGGACGGGCCGGTGAGCCCGATCCACACCTGATTCACATGATGTTCAGGCTGTGTACCAATCGGTTGCACACTGCTTCGGGCCAGCTTTGGGCTGGCTTCAGGTTAGAATATTCCATGTGCTTTTGCTTTTTGTTGAACATAGGATGTTCCATGTGCTTTTGATTTTTGCTAAACATGGGATGTTCTACATGCTTTTGTTTTTTTGCTGGACATAGGATGTTCCATATGCTTTTGTTTTTATATGGACATGGGATATTCCATGTGCTTTTATTCTTTGCTAGACATGAGATATTCCACATGCTTTTGGTTTTTTACTGAACACAGGATGTTTCTATACTTTTATTTTTTTGCCAACACAGGATGTTCCATATGCTTTGGTTTTTTGCTGAACATAGGATGTTCCACATTCTTTTGTTTTTTGCTGGATATGGGATGTTCCATGTGCTTTTGTTATTTTTTTTGCTAAACACAGGATGTTCCACATGTTTTTTTTACTGGATATGGGATATTCCATGTACTTTTGTTCTTTGCTTGACATGGGATATTCCACATACTTTTGTTTTTTGCTAGACATACAGGATGTTCCAATATTGCAGAGTTGAAGTACAAATAAAAAATAGAAGAATCTGTTGCTGAAAGTCATCTGCATTTTCACAGCTGGAAGTTGCAGTTGCTAAGGAACATCTCATCAATATTCAAGCCCAACCAGGCTTCAGACTGCTTTATTCAGTCCTCATGCATACTCATCAGTTCAGAGCCTGATCAGGCTGATAAGCCCAATCAGGTTTGCATGGCTCCACAGAGAACAATGCAACACAAATATCATGGTTCTGGCCTGAAGCTGGCCTGATGCGAAACCGACGTCGGGATGTTCTCCAGCCCGATCAGGTGTGCGTCCGCCCTATGGCGAAGTCTAACAGTGGGACAGGTGGACATTTTGAGGAGTCAGATGGGGGCGGGCCCTGGATCCACGACAGGGATTGCGTCACTGGAGATTCGTGTCTGGAGAAACGCTGCGAACTACAGTTCTGCCCAATTGCATTGCGATCCCGTGTAATCCAGTTATCATCTGCGCTGCCGCAGGTTTGCTTTGCACTGGGTAAATATCCCTCTGAGAAACTGCGTATGAACTCTCATGTTTGTCGAAATATTATTTATTCTAAGAAAAAGTGCGTCTTGCACTGACATTGTGCTGAAACCTGTCGCCATTTTTTGTGTCAGAGATGGACGTTGAAGGAAGCTGCTCGAGCCCAGGGCACAAACCATGCTCACGTTCGTGATGCATTGTCCATCCGCATCCGAGAAAGTTGGACATGCAATGCCATGGCCTCCTCTGTTGGGACCACTTACAAGTCGTATCAGTGACGAATGACCAGAAATATGCAGTAACACGTGAGACGGGAGGGAGATCAAGACAGAGTGTGTGATGTTGGCTGTGGAGTATGACTTGCCTGTTCCTTGGTTGTTGTCTGTCTTGTTTTGCACAACCACCACTCTGTTATCTATTTGCTTGTTGGCTGGGCTGCATGGAAAATTTCTGAGGCCAGAAGTCTGATTTTTTGTTTGAAGAATCTGACAGTGTCTTCAGACTTCGGTTGGTGAGGAAGACGAATGTAGACAAGTTACGCAACAATATTCCAGGAAAAGGCACGTTGCAACATTTCTCGTAGACAAGTTTTTCGCCTTCGGAGTCAGTTCGATGTTCAAAAAAGAAATGGGTTGAGTAGAACTTCAGCAAGCACCAAGTTTCAACGCGTCGGCTGCTGGTGGTGCGTGAAATAGGCATTTGAGTAATGTGACAGTGATGATTTTTCCTGCGCCATCTTCATCATTGTTCGATCTTGAGCCCTGGATCGCCTGAATATCACAATTTCATTTGCGAAAATTTTCAACGTGGTTTTTGGTGTGAGAAAGGCGGACTGTGCATGACGTTGCAAAAATTCCAGGCGGTGGAATCGTCTTGTGACTCCGTGCAAAAACTGTCTTGGTCTCCGGCTGCAAGTTTCAAACGTTTGGATATCATCGGTTCATTGTTGCAGTCACTGCCTTTCTCGTTTTTGGACCGTATATCGCGCAAATGGCGTGGCTGCTGCAGGCTACTTCCCCGTGGCCATGACGCACCTGTGTTCAGGTTGCAGAGTCAGCTGTGGAGCCAGGATTGGAGAGAAGAATGTTGAGACAACACAGGTTCCCAATCATGGTCAGGGTGTTGGTGCGAGAGTTTGACTTGGGGACCATCTGGGTGAAGCAATCAGCAGCACATGTGTGTCTATCTACAATTTCAACCCCCCCTCTTCCACAGACAACCACCCACTGCTTGACGACCCCCCCCCCCGACTCAACCAATCAGGTCAAGGGTGTGGGGTGTGCTCCAGTCTGAAAATGTGGTTTTGCAAGCAGCAAGGCGAAACTGCAGTTTTGAGAAAGTGGCTGTTTTCTTGCGCCGGGTGTTGAGGAGTGCGGAGGCAGAGGGTCTGATGGACGAAGTTTCGTACGAGCTTATATGGAACCAACCAAAGTGAGAATTGTCATGTTCACTGTCGGCTTGGATAGAACTTCGTGGACCGAAAAACAGTGAACAACGCCAGCCGTGGGTAAGCCCAGGAGGTCCGTGAGGCCACAATCCGTGAAAGTGCAAAACGGCAAAGCCTCCCTCGTGAACTCACTGCACCTCCAGACTTTCGCAGGCTATTGTGACCCTCTTCTCTTGCAACCATCCACCTCCGTGCATACACCAATTTCCACTCCGTCGTCACTGTTCGCACGAAGCATCGAACTCAGGCGCTTATTGAGTTACGACTGAACTGCACCATTTACGTGCTATTACTGACCGCCCATTACGAAAGAAACGGGTACAGCAGCAAACATGGCACTCTGAAAATGTGACCACGATTGATCTCGAGTTGTTCACGTGGTCAGAGTCGGTACTTTCGAGACGATGTTCCTTCACCGTCCCAGACATCGCTCTTTTGTCTCGCAGCGCGGAAGATTCAGAGGGAACTCTGTCTCAGCTTGTGGGCAGCAAAACATCGTCTTCGTTCATCAAGGCAACATGCCCGAACCGAGCTCACCAGAACACGCCCTGACTGTGCACCGTGTTCAACGTGAGTGCACTCACAATAATTGTGGATATTCTCCAGCGTGTACATGACAGGGGCCGACCTTTGGATCTTCTGCTTGACTTCAGTGCTCTGGAGTCGTTACGCAAGTAAAAAAAAGACCAACTCGCTTTTTTACGACCAGTCAAATGATGACAAAAAATACATTTGCTTTCATACAATTGTGATGCCCACCAGGTCTTGTCTCAGGTTTTTAGGTGGCTGGAGTTGACAATGTGACTTGGTGGTGGGTAGGTGGAAAAGTGTGCCAGCCAAATTGTGTGCAATCATCTGGTGTCCAAGAGAAAAATTGTGCAGGATGAAAAGGGACCTGGTTGCAAATAGTACCCAAGGCAAGGAAAGCAAACATTTGTGTTGCTTGTATTTTTTGGGGTGGGATGGGGGCCAAACTCAAAATTTGAAACTAGAAAAAGGGTTTTGCAATGTCGCCTTTTTGCACTCATTCTGAGCAACTTATATGCGTCTGACCAGCGTTAACCTGCGGACACCAGTTTTCGGCAAAGCAGTTCCACCCTTTCCTCCCGGAAAAACTCGCTGACAAGCGGCTCGATCTGTTTTTTGATGGCATCATTAGAGTGCAAAAACAGTACTTTCAAGCCATTCTGAGCGTGTTTTGATGGGATTGCAACTTCAGAGTTCGTGGCAATTTGTACTCTTTCCCATCAGGGTCTCTCGTAGCTGGTGGCGGGGACACAAGCAGAAAGACCCCAAAAAGTACTCCAGCCAAGTAATGGGTAGCCTCGCTTGAAACCAAACCAAAATTAAAATTCAAAATTGTTTGCCAATAAAGCGACCAATGTGCACTCACATGATCAAAACGGGCCTTTCGGGTGATGGATTCTGTGTGTCTTGGGTCCCATTGATTCACCGGCCAAATGAACCGCCTTTCGCTGAGAAACAGCAGCAGCTGTGGCAAGAAACCAACGTTCCCAAAGATGAACATTGCTCTCCTGACAGACCGTAGAGGGTGAGGTTGTTTACTCGTTCACAGGCCATTCTGATACAGCAACAACACCTGAGTGGACTCGGACGCGATGCGATCTGTATCATTCTCGATTCCATCGTGTCTGTCTGTCTGTCTGTCTGTCTGTCTGTCTGTCTGTCTGTCTGTCATTTCCATGATGTATCTTCTGTACGAGCGCTAGTTTTCCCCTCTTCTTTACTTCTTCCCTTCATGTACATGTCCATGCTTGGGACGCTTGTTGCAGATCTGCGTTTGCACCTTTTTTGTTTGTCCCTTGTGAGGGCACAGAGACTTCAAGTGAGCGCGCACTCACGAGAGGCTTAACAATACGAGTACAACGTCCGACGCGTTTCCTGAACAACTGAAAGCCTTCGACGTGCACACGAGTACACAATTTTAGACGACCGTGGTGCATTTGGTGCACTCGCCATATACAAGGTGCGTATTTCTGATTGGGTCTTGCCTCAGGAACACGTGAATCTTATTCTTCAAGTTCGGAAAGGCAGAACATCCCAACAGGGAATTGAGTGACACGTTGTTCTTTTCCAAATGAATTGATGCCCCGACTGGAGCTGTTGTTGAAGACTTTGGTCTGTGTCCGATGTTTGGGATCAAGTACAACTTTATGAGCGCAACCAAAAGCTTCGGTTCCCTTTTGAATCAGTGTCAATGGCGGATCCGTGATTTGAAGCGGAGACAAAGGGCCAAAATTGGTGATATCTGCCTGGCAGCACCTGTCGTGAGGTAAAGGAGGCCTCGTTCCGCTCCTGCTAGCGACTGACTCGACAAATTCTGGCAGTAAGGAGCAGCTGTGCGCCGCGTTCGCACAGCGCGAGATGGAGCTCAGTCTCGCCACAGGCGGCAGCTCCAGACACAACGCTCATCACCAAGAACACGCCTGCCCCATGAAATCCGTCGTATGCGGAACAGTTCAACGGACAAGTTTGATTAACTTATTGCGCGTGGATCCGTCTGATCCTCACAAGGTTACACCAGGGAACTTGGGACAGATCAGCCACAACAGAAGATCTATGTTGAGATATCTTTCTCCAATTTTCCTGGTGGAATCACACAAAACCTGGTCACAGGAAACAAAAGAAGAACAGAGGCTTCAAGATTTCGAAGAAGCTTGACGTGGTCACGAGCGTGTGCATCATATATGGTGCTTTGGCATGATCAAGCCTCAAGTCGGTTTCCTTTCAAAGGGTGTGGGAGTACAAGGGTTTCACAGCCCTTCTTCTCATCACCAGTTCAGGTAATTCCACAGTTATTCAAACTGCCAAGTGGACCCGACCAGTGCCAAAGAGTGAAACTCTTTCACGAACATGTGTCGTCGTTATATCCGTCTGCTAAACCTCAATCCAGATCAATTCGATGTGACAAGTGGTGTCTGTTGAACTCCAAACAATTTGAAGAAAAGAAACCACGCACTTAAAGACTCGCACACAATTTGGAATCGAGATTTGGAAGAAACAAATTGGCTTGAAAGTAGTGCCTCGTAAAAACTGAGTACTCGCACCCTGCGCTGGAAAATCCACAATAAAATTCCTTTCTCTTTGGTCTAAAGGTATATCTTCGATATTTGCCCCGTCGCTGCGATGCCCTGTCGAGCACAAGTGTTTGATAACACGGAGCTGCCGCACGGCGGTCGGCGGCGCAACGAGTGGCGGAATCGTCAGGCGCAATCTGGAACGGAGACACGCATGAAGATGACACCCACACGTCACTTCTCCTCTGCGTATCCTTCATTCTCCATTTGTGCTCCGCGCAGGTTGTGGACAGAATTAGAAAGGTTGAGGCTCGAGTGCACAAGGGGAATGGGGCGTGTTCTCATCTGAATGTTTGTTGCGACTGTCCCTGGGACACTTGCTTCGTTTGGTGTTTGTCTGGCGCCGCGGTCCACTGTTCCAACATGCCCTTCGCTGACACAAGCGTCTTTTGTCCCAGTGACTGTGGGCCATTGTCAAAGGTTCTGTTTCCTGAAGGCGCAATCTCCAATACGAATGCCCAAACATGCAACCAGCGACACAACAGTGCCGGAACAAGGAGGAATAGATGCATTTTTTGGCAGAAAACAACAAATTAACACACATCAAAATCACTCAAATTCAAATGAAATGATGCACTTGTTTGCTTGCAAATGTGTCACAAGAGATTGTTGTTGAAGCGGCGGGTGAATTCTGCTTCCCACCTGATATTGAGAGTGCGTTAAACTCCTGCTTCTGCAATCACGCTTCACCCTGTTGAAGGAACTCATCAACTCAGCGAGAATTACTTCCGACGCGTCAGCCTAATAAACTAGTTTCTTGCAGGGAAGACAGTTTTTCAGCAAACAAGAGATTGTGGTACAGGCGAACCTGGTTTATTCGTCCCCGGTTGGCACGTCACCCCGGCTTGTCTGTCTTTTTTTAGCCTCAAACTCCTCCCTTTGGAATGGTATTTTAGTTTCCCTCTTAATTTCAACCCACTTTGTTCAACATTGCATTTGGTAAGTCTCTTTGGAAACTTAAACACGTCAGATTCTCACTTGACCAAACATAAATTTCAATTCTAGAGAAGAGGCCCACACTTTTAGACTACATGTGGGCAACATCCAATCCAGCCCTGTGATTGGTCCATTTGAAAATTTCCAGCCCTGTGATTGGCTGAGCCATCTGGCAGCCATCTTGTAGTCCAAAGTGGGAAAAAGGGGCATGGCCTGACTCCACCCACTTTTATGTTAATGAGGTCATGTGACAATGATTAATGGGCATTTTATGCAAATAAGCTGTCAAAACATATTGAGTCATGCCCATATATGGAAAGACCATTTCCTGGAGGGGGAGGAGGTTGGAGATTTTTATGAATGGACTCTCTTTGCATTTGCTGGCCAAATATGGAAGTGCCTTTGTGTCTTGGTTGGAAATTGATTTTTATGAATGGATTCTTTGCTGGCCAATATAGCTGGCTACCAGAGCCAAATTTTCAGCTTGTTGAAAGGATTCTGTGTTGACTCCACCTGCACTCAGTTTTAGTGCCTGTAGAGGTGATGAAGAATCTGCTTGGTTCACAATTGTGACAAAGAATCTGTCCAGTTCAATTCAGTTCCTTTTTGTGATGAAGAATCTATCCAGTTCAATTCAGTTCACAATTGTGAGAAAGAATCTGTCCAGTTCCATTTCTTTTGTAATTGTGATGAAGAATCTGTCCAGTTCAATTCAGTTCACAATCATAAGAAAGAATCTGTCCAATTCAATTCAGTTCACAATTATATTTGATTTAGTTTGTGTCAAATGTACATGTACCACTGGGCTGATATTTTCACATTATCTGTAACATTGGTCCAAAAATATGTGCATTTGTTTTCACATCAAAATTTATTGATGTCACGTCAACTCTCGTCTCTGTATGTGGACTGAACCATTGAAACAGGCAACAGCGGAGAAATCTGCCCAGCCCAATACTCAACGACACGCAAGTCGCGCCACGAGACGCTCTGTTTGCCAATCAGCCAAATAACACGTCGGTTCTTTTGCGCGGGTTCGACGGAAAAACTGACGTTCGAGAGTCATCAAGTTTGACAGTACGGCTGTAGCAAGACTCCGACACCTGCGATTTGTGTTTCGTATTTCGGTGTTGCCAGTTGACAACTCTGAAACCTCCCTTTGTCTCCCAGCCTTACACAACCGGGAGGAAAATGAAACTTCGAAACGTTTACGTTCAGATCTGGGGAGAAATCAAAATGCCGCAGGCGAAGTTCATTTCCGCCGGACACGGGCGGTGAATGTCGAACCGCAGCATCGAAGCTGCTGGGCTTCGAAAGTCTTCAAGACTGCGCCATGTGACTCGTGTAGTTTACAGGGCATCCAACCCTGGCACCAGGAATCAAAAGGCCGATTTTGTTGATCGGAGCCTCGGTATGAAATGGAACTGGTGCGCACACCACGCGCGTCCGACACCGGTGGAGCACACGAGGGTTTTTCGTCTTCTGTGACAAGTTCATCAGTGCTGGCGGACGAATGGGAAAACTGCCCATGCGACGACGCGCAGGAACTGACTGACCAACACTGAGGGCAGAACATTGGAACGATTTTCGAAGAAGAACACGAAATGCTGTTCAGTTTGATTGTTTGAGTCATTTTGATGCGATATCCCTGGTGTGATTCTGTGATTTTCTCCCCATCTCTCTCCCAGTGTTTGCCCCAGGTTCTTCATTGACAATCAGCAGTTACGTTCGCTCATTTGCACTTCTCAGCTCTTTCGCACTTATCTGTCACTTGCTTATGCACGTTATTCTTCAGGGAAAGAATCTGTATTCAGTGCCGGACCCAACTGTCCGCACGGCGCAGTATCAACATTGACTTCGCGTCGCACACGACACGGTCTGGACTTGGTCCCGATCACGTGAGCTGCATTTCTTCCTTGTGCCGTCCCCACGGCCACTTTGTCGGTGTTGCACCACTCACAGCCAAGATTTGTCTCACAGATAATCACTGGGAAAGAAAAATTTAGCCACTATGTTGTCGAAGAAACTCTGGCCCGACCACGAAATTTGGGATCACCGTCAACGAGTCTGTGATGGAAAACAAGCAGAGAGAGAGAGAGAGAGAGAGAGGGACAGAGAGAGAGAGAGACAGAGAGAGAGAGAGAGAGAGAGAGAGAGAGAGAGAGAGTTGTATCTATGTATGTGTGTGTGCGTGCGTGTATGCCGTTCCAGTCATGCAGACCATTCAGAAACTCAAACGTCGCGGTAGCACTGAACAAATTTCACAAAGCAACTTTTCGCTTTGTCACGCGTCTGACGGACAAGCAGTCACACCCATTCGTTCTGGACCTCTTACGTTCTGCTCAACCGTGACATCTCAAGGTCGTGTCACGGTGATCTAATGAAAGGGCGTTTGTTTGGATTTGACACAGTCCGCTGCTAATGAAGGGAGGTCCCAGCACCAAGACGCCGAGATGGAGATGGACGGGATCTGATACATCACGTGTGACTCTGGTGCCCGACTCAATCAAGGTTCGCATCTCACGGACGCTTCTGGTGTACCAAAGGAGCAAAGCGAACACCAAGGGCTTTGGTTGACATTGCCATACACTGTCTGTTGGAAGTAAAACTTTTGTGGCCAAATAATGTTCATACCGAGGACATCGGACATCAAGATGGAAAGACGGCAGCAAGCACAAACTCGTGCTTCTTTTGACACAAGCATTGATTGACTCAATATTCCGCCAACGCCCTCGTCTCTGGAATTGCCAAGAAACCGGTATATATGTGATGTGTGCTGGTACGATCAGACGAAGCAAACTTGTTATTGAGTCTCGTACATCATGCCTGTCTCCTCGCCCAAAACAACGCAAGAAAAGCACAAAACAATGGATCCTCACTCTGACATAGAACCAGCTAATTTCCAAAATGTGGCCATAATGGATGTGCAGGGAATGGGGAAAATTTGGAAAACACGTTCAGGCACAATGAATATGTGGGCACTGACCAAATATGAAAACAAGGAGAACGGATTGTTTGACAGAAAATATGTATCGTGGAAGCAGCACAAAAGCAAAAACAACAAGAAGTAAATCAGTCATAATGGTGCAAGTGGCTCGACAAGAAAAATATCTTTGTTACCTTCGCTCTGCAGGAATTGGATGTCCAGGGCCCTGTCGGCAGCCCTCTGTAGCTTCTGGTACAACACATGTTTCCTCGTGCTCCGGTTTGCTGGCGCAGCCATTCTGTGCTGGATTAAAAACGCTGACCGCTGTGTGTGCCACTCCTTTTGTCCTGCGTTCACAGTCAGTTTCCTTGACGATTGCTAAATCTGTCCTTGGTTCATCTGGTGTGCGTTAGAAACTTGGAAAAGATGCCAAGACTTTGCTTTTTGTCCGATTGAGCGAATTCAAGACACATGCACTGCTTTCCAGACAAGACGGTTTTCCCCTCATTCGATCACATTCGTATGGACTGTAGCATCGTTAGTTTTCATCGTGTCGTGACATACGTCGCCTCAGCTTGTTCCGTCGTCCTTCGTCTGCAGCTTTCTGAAGTGTAACAGTCCCTCCCTAGCAGGCAGGTCAGAGCTTGAGTCATTCATTGACAAGATGACAAGATTCATCATTCTGCTTAACAAGGATGAATGCAATCTTCCCATCTCGTTTGGCTCGTGACACACAAGACAAGATGCGGTGCATAACAGAGCGAATTCTGGTGGCCCGTCAGCGGCGTCCTCGCAGGAAAAAAGGAACCAGGACTTTTTGCTGAGGGAAACTGAGGAACTTGATTTACGATTCCATGTCAGCAGTAGTTCCAGCCCCTCTTTCACGAAAGAGTTCAATGGACGGCGATGCTTTACATCACTGTAACCCCAACAGGTCACGACCACCAGTGCTCAGCTGGGACATGCGGGGCCACGTCCTTCGAGTACGATATCAGTGCAGCCTGATTCATTGGCCCATCAAAGTCAAAAGGTTGAAAATTGAATGGCATCAATCTGCATCGAAAAAATCTGTCAAGAACTGGCAGAGCCAGGCCGTCTGTCAATCAAAAACGCAGGTCCACCACCTTGTGAGCACCCACACACGGGGTTCTTTGGTGATTTTCAGCCAGTCTGGTGTATCCGAGGCCACAAAATTCCATGTTTTGATCACCAAAATTTGTGAGAAAGTTTCGCAAATAATTCCTTTTCCTGAGGAGATTCACTCAAAGCGTGACAGCGAACCTTTGGCGTTTCCGTTCTCAGGAGAAACAGGCGCATGTACGAGGCTGAATTTGACTGTTGCAGGCACAGATGGCAGTGCTGATTGCATTGTCCCAATGCACATTTCCTGCACTTCCACAGCACTCAGTCCTCAATATTATTGTCATGGCAAATCTATCATGAATGGCAATTTCGGAAGCCACTTTGCGGACACGATGAATATGTCCGACAACAGCGCTCAAGAGCCGACACTCACTGTCGGCCTGATACCTCTCCTTCAAACGCGGAAACAGTCAAGAAAGCCAAGGCTCTTCCACTGATAAGAGCAAGAAGGTGATATTCGCAACTTTCTTCTTCCGCAAGGAACAAACACACAGTTCTTCCAAAAAAAAACCCACTGAAACGCAAAAGCTTCTTGTTCCGTCACCAAGCCAAAGATTTTTTTGTGAGAATTAATCTACTCTGCATCATTTGTTCACACGCCACAAGCGGCATGATGTGAGCTATGGATTTAATAACTCCACGTACAATCCTCCATAAAATCGTGTTTCACGCAACGCGACTTTTCATGTTCCAATATGCATACAGAGACGCACGAACACTCTACCCTGGCTCCTACAACCCACAATAGATGGCCGTATCATTGTAGCCAGTGCCTGTTGTCCGCATCTGGTCCACGACCGCTGGTCATTAGTGTCTGAAAGAGCTCACACAAAGGCCAGCGCTTCAGGTACTGCCGTTTCGTTATACTCGTACGACCTGCCTGCCTCAGTGTTCAGTGCCAAAGACACGGAAAATGCTGTGGACACTGAACATCATTCTCAGTTGAAGTTCAACATGAATTTTGCCTTTCACTCAGATCACATGATTTGAATCCAATCATTTCATATCCAGGTTGACTGGCGGAGTCTTAGTCCTTCCGTGCTGCGATGTCCCGTTGGAGACGAGGAGCTTGTGTTGCCACTGAAAGAGATGAGCTCGGACGTCACAATGGCAGCTTGCTGGAAATCCACAGAAGACATTACCATCCAAAACTCATTCACTTGCTCTGTGTCTGTGCCGCGGCGAACTTGCAGTGTTCAGAATGAAGACTTCGTGACGCCAAGATTTGGCGCACAAGTGTTATCTGTTTATGTGCAGTTTGTCACATGTGTGCAATTCAGAAACCACGACACTTTTGTCCACTTGAGAAGTTTCTTTGGCCAATTATTAATCACAAGTGATGTCTCAGTTTGAATCTGAAGCTGTTAAAAACAACCAACACGGTGACAGGAGCAGTCAGTCCCCAATCCGCAGCATTGCAAATGTGCATCATTGACAACTTCTCCCTTCCGTGAACCAAACGGACATCAATTGTCGGAAACGACACACAAAATGTAAGTTGTGTCCTTCTCCACGGAGTCTGAAGCTGCTGACGATCAGAATGCAGAGCCTTTCTTCTTGTTGCACTCTAAGGACAGATCCCATGCTTTGAAAATTTCTTGTGCGTTCGAACGACAAAGTTTGATCTGTGGTCTGGGATTACGACTGGTTGAGAAAAAGGCGACTCAGCCCTTGGCGCAGGATCAGCAAGGCGTTTTGAGCTGTTCAGTATCGGCTCAGAAGGTCAACACTCGGACCAATCTGACAACGAGAGAGTCTTGAAAGGGAAAGGCTTCCACCGTGTGTGTATGTGTGTGAGTGTGTGTGCGTGTCTGTGTCTGTGTCTGTGCCTGTGTCTGTGTCTTGGGTACATCCAGAAACCAAAAAGCACAGAAAAAGGATGAGTCAGTGCATAATTGCCAACTCTAACACAGGTGACACAAACATTCTTGTGCTCAGGGGACTAGATTCTCTCTGGATCCTGGTGTGAGTGGCAAGAATGTGCTTTTCCTCAGCTTTCCTCGAGTTTTACCAGGAATTTTAATCATTGTGAGCAATGACATGTTGGGGCAGACAAGCAGAAGTCCTTGAGAGGTGGTGTAGCCTGACTGGTTGGTATGTACACACAAAACATCAGACGCAAATCCCTTCCTGAGTTTGAATTTGCCTCTGTGCCAGGTGGGTAGTCCCTTGCAGGACTTCACCAGTCAAGTCTCAGTTCCTCAGTTTAAATTGATGTTCAGTTCAAGTTCAAGTTGGGTGTGGAAATTGCTTTGATGTCTGCGAGACCAGCAAGGAACTTGGCCACACCCTCCTGTTTCCTATCTTTCTTTCCTTTTTTCTTTCAACCTTCTTCCTTTGTCTTTCTTTCTTCCTTCTTTCTTTCTTTCTTTCTTTCTTTCTTTCTTTCATTTCTCGAAGGTCAACGTGAATGGTTGACTCCGCGGTGGGAGAACAAGTTGAAGTCAGAGGCCGTCATGTCCCAAGCGCTGCGTGCCTGCGCCGGCGGCGACGATGTCAGATTGTGGAAACCGAGACCCAAGACTCAAGCGTCAATTTAAATCGGTATGAGCTGGTTGCAGTGCTGGAATGGCCGAAGGTGCAGGTGGATCTGATTGAAGTGGAGGAACAGCAAGGACATGGAAAGAGAAGTTAAGCTGTGGCTACTTATCAGATTTCGGTGTCATTGCTGCATCTCCATTGAGCCAATTTACCTTGACAAGAAGTCAGAGCAAAGACCACTCGTATCTTGTCAGGTCATCTCTTTGCTGATTTTGGTTCCAGGTTGCTGGCAATTTGGACTCACGGGGTTTCGTGGGTTCTGCTTTAATTGTAATTCAGTGGAGGGTGGTGAACAATTCTGGTCCGAGCGTTGCGGAAAATTTGCGTTGAATGGTGCAACAGGAAGTTCAACAGGAAGTTTTTTCATCCACTTGTGTCTCAAATGTCAAAGTTTGCACTGATCCCTGCAAATAATTGTCCCACTGCTCCTGCAGCGAGTATCCCCGGACGGACCGGTGACACTATCAGGCTCAACCAGAGTCCCCAGCGCGGCTCGCAGCGTCTGTTGCTCAGAGTGCGGAGAATGGGTGAAGAATAACGGAGGTGAGACTCAGACCTCCACAGGGTCCCATCAAGGCAATAGCCTTCCCCCTCACAGACACGTACCGCGCTATACCGAGGAATCCCACTCCCCAAGCGTTATGAGACAATGAATGGGCCATCATCCGACACCCAACACGCAGAGACAGCGCCTGCTAAATCTTGCAGAAGGAAGACTGATTGTCTAAATTTCCTTGTTTTGGGATTCGCGATGTGATGTTTATGACGAAGATGGAACTTGTAGACTCAACAAGTCAACAGCAAATCTGTCACGGTCCTCCGAAACTTGTCGGGGTATTCCCTTGAATGCAACAGAAAAGCATCGGAGACGTCGAAACATTCGTGGCCATCATTCTCCAGACGGCAGCTGAGTCAAAGTTTCCACAGCCAAAGATATGCGCCAATTGGTGGTCGACTGTTGTCTTCTACAACTCTGCGATCACAACACCTGTCGTACGAGGGAGGTCCACGAATTTGCGGTTTCAGTCCAGTATTAATGGAGTTTCCGGCACTCTCGAAAATATCGCTACCTTGTGGACAGAAACCGCCAATTCGTGGACCTCCCTCGTATGTGCTTGTATCACTGTAGAAATGGGTGCTCACACAACAAAAAAGGTCCCTGTTCAATCACACATGTCTTTTCTCGACCAAAAGTCTTCCTGGTCACTGTCCACTTCGTGTTCATCAAGAGGAATTCGTACATTGTGGGCAGTTGAATTTCAAATGTTGTTTTTCACTGACAAAACAACGAACACACACACACACACACACACACACACACATTTGTCTGGAAAGTCACACGCAGTCGGTGTGTTTGACCACCTGGTCACCTGACAGTTGAGCCTGTCCAGGAAGCAAAAACATTTTTCTGTTTCAGTAAACCGAGTTGTGAATGATAAATGTGCAACTCCATTGAAGCCGTATTCCGTGACACGCCTTCCAAACATTGCTTTCGTCTTAGGTCTATTTGATCATTTTTCATATCCTTATGATTCTATTGATACACGTCCCCTGTGATTGAACACCAATCTGGGATTTCTGCAGAGTTCATTCAACATCTGGCGTTGGCTTCCGGATTGAATTTCCACTCCTATGCATCACTCGAAAGAGATGGGATGTTTTTCTAAATCGTCCATTTAGCCTCTCACACATAGGAAGTGGACGGTGGTTAGTTGTGTTCTGATATGTCTCTGAGCCGCTTGACACAAAAGTGAAGACGCAGATGACCACCACTGAATACCATTCACTGTGGAACGGTACCACTTGGAACGCGTTCTGGACAGAAAAACTGCAAAAACTGTCGCCCAGTGGCACGGCGAACTCACTCACTTCTGAAAGGTGAGGCTCTTCAATGCACTGTCTTCAGGTTGTCGTGGCTGTTGATGCGAGGCAAATATCTGAAAACGGCGGAACTCCGTCTGACAGCATCAAAACACCATCATGAACACTTGCAGTTTCATATCGGATACATGTCAGCTGAACCGTTGTGGCTGGATGCTTTTGGGGTGAACGCGAGGGAAGAGTGTCATGTACACGCAGTGACTTTTCATGCAGTGGGAAGAGTTTTATTTTGAACGGGCAAACCCACAAGATCCTTTTGCTGGGTTTATTAGATGTTGGATCTGTTATCTTCTGGGGTAGAGGCAAGGAGCGATTCGTAAGCAATGAATAGCTCTTGGCACAGGTGCTTGAGATTGATTTCTTGACGTCCAGAGAACGTATGCGTCCATTTCTTGCAGTCACAGTGCAGCCAGGAAGCTGAGGTCACCAACAGCCGGGACGAAGTAGCAATGTGTGGCAGCAGACACGCCCGATCTCCTTCCCGGCTCCAGTAATCCTCGGAGCTCATGTCGCAGCGTTTCGCCCGATTTCTTCCTCTGTTCCTCCAAATCCAGGCTCCACACGGGCAGGTGCAGCCAACGAAGTGCCAGGCACGCGCTTGGTTGATGGTCGCGGTAGCGGCCATCTAGGTCCCGCTGTTGGCTTAAAAACCCTTAGCCTTCATGTG
>JAAUXT010014740.1_pt1 | contig 25090 bp, 19 predicted proteins | sample 7278171 | NCBI WGS metagenome assembly JAAUXT01 (sample SAMN14350112, study PRJNA611818) | marine sediment metagenome | isolation source: surface marine sediment (1.8m) | place: French Polynesia: Moorea | collected 2018-08
AAGAGGTCCCAGATTTTTCTTTGTTTGTTTGGACAAAGGTTTAGGAATTATTGGTTTTTGTTGGAACTTCAGAAATGTAGTTCTGGTCTGAAGAACTCATGTGAAGCTTGAGTATTGAGGATAAAAATCTCAAATATTCCAATGAGAACTGGTTATTTTCCACTTTATAACTAACAAAAGTGGGAGAGATCAATTGTTCTGTGAAATTTTAAAACAAAACCTTCCCAAAACAAGTAACAATTCACAAAAATAAATTGTTACTTTTCAGATTTTATGCAAAAATAGAAACATTCGTTTATAAATTCATTTGAAAAACTTTTGATTTTTGCCAAAACATTTTCCAACAAAAAATTACTTATTTTTACTTCATTTTTTTTTTGAAAAAGGGTACACAAAGTTTACAAAAAAAGCCAAAACATACCTGGGAAAAACTTTGAAAACCTGGAAAAATCATGGAAAAATCATGGAATTTTGTTGGTCAGCCGCGGTGGGAACCCTGATCTCAAGTTTTCACCTCGTGAATATGCGTCACAAGAATTCTCTTCGTTCGGCTTGAACGGGCAAAATAGACCTGCAGTGTTGAAGGATGGACGTTGATTGGATTTGTCAATCCCTGTGCAAAGGAACGTGGATCAAATGTCTCTGCTCTGACGGGATGAACTTGGAAGTCCCCCGGTGAACACAGTACAGAAAGACAGGGAAACGCTCGCGGGCTCTTGGAAACTGTAAGTGGCAGAAATGCTATCTGGGATTGAAATTGATATCTGTGGATGAAGATAATGGACGGAAAGCGGTGCAGCAATTTGTTGCACATCTTCACATGATGATGGGGAGAACAATGTACACAGAATAACAAGCAGTGCACGGACTGTTCTACCTGCGTCAGCAAACGGAGCATGGATCACTGCAGTTGCGGATAAAAACTGGCGATCAGCAGGAACGAGTGATTATATCTGGTGGGGGTGCAAACAATTGTATTTTCTGCAGCAGTTTTGTGCCCTGGACAGGTCGGGATGACCTGAGAGCCTTTTTGAATCCAGTCTGTGAGGCCTGACGGGTCAGGTGTGCCGAGGAAGAAAAGTCAGCTGCGATCCTGCTGGGATTTCCACTTGTCGGTTCTTCGGTTCTTCCTTTTCTTGTAGTGTTGTGGTTTGTCACAGACGCAAATTCAGGTGGACTTGGGTTCCAGTTTTTGTTGACGTTCAAGTGCTCCACAGAATCATTCTGAATGTGTCAAGGTCACTGATTTCATTTGGAATCTGAACCAAGTGTCATGGAGGTGCCGCAGGACTGCAGGGCGCGTCACCACAGCGCCGGGACGAGTCTCGACGGCGGCGGCGGCGGCGTGCCGAACCACTGGCAGCATCTCTTCCACAAGCTGAGCGGCAGCGGGTCACTCAGCACCGCCACCACCAGAGAATGCCACCACTGGGCTGGACGCAGGCCGTACGGATCGCTGTCTGTGTTTCACCGGAGCAGCAGCGAAGGAAAACTGCACCGCAAGGTCCCGAGCAACAGCGCGCGACAACACAGTCTGCGCAACAGCACTGTGGACATCCGAGAAACTCCACCGGAAGAATGTAGCGACAACGGTTGTGGTTCGCGACATCTATTGGACAGCAACACCGATTCGCAACAACGCCTTTGCAACAGCAGCTGCGACGTGAGGTACAGTTCGCGCCATTCCCTGCGCAGCAGCAGTTGTGACATCAGAGAAGAGAGTTCAGACAGCCCGACCAACAAGAAGCGGTCCAGCAGCTTGACTGACCCGCTGAGCACCGACAATGGAAGCGACATATTGTCCTCGCAGTTGAACGAAACTTCAGAAGGCACATCCTGCCGGAGTGAGCGTTCTTCTGCCCAGGACACTTCAACATTCACGCAAACCATTCCGAGTATTGTCGTGCACGGGAGTCATGGGAATACTGTCAGAGCTGACAATGACGGAACGATGTGCAACAGCGACGTGTTCACTTCGCACGCGGGCCTGCTGTTGCAGAAGCAGCAACAATGTAGGGATGTTCCGAACGACCAGAGTAAGTAGTGCGAAAGAAACCCACCACATCTGTACCTTCTTGCAATTCAAGACGACGTGGTCCAGAGGTCAGAGCGATTGCATAACTGGCAACGTGTCTGTGTTGTGTCTGGGTGAGAGACCTGAAACTGGCCAGTGAGCTGTGGTGTTTTCCACTTTTTGTTTCCACATCAAAATGTCTCGGTTGTGTCACATTGTGTCGCTGTGGAATGTTGGCGTATCTTTTTTGGTTCAGAAAAGCAGAAAGTTGGACTCCGCAGCTCTCCCCGAAGTAACCGTGAGCTTCGCGATGACATCATAGGTTATCAGGGATCCCTTCCGGGGATGCTCGATGCTGTAGAGTGCGGGCCATGGTTCCGACCTCGTACTGACGACGAACACTGCGTGAAGATTCACTGCTGAAGTTGCTTTTCTTCCAGAAGCAGCTGTTTGTGCTGTGAGATGCAGATTCGGTGACATTGTGACATGTGTGACCAGAGGCACAATTGAGCTCGTGTGATTGTGGTTTTGCGCGCGACACGAGGAGAAAGTGTTGAGAACAGGAGGGAGTGGTGCAGGTCTGCTTGAGTTGTCGGATAGTGGGTCTGTACTCTATCGGTGCTCGCATCCCTGAGCTTTTTGCAGCCTGATGTTGTGAGTGAAGAATACACAGTCGGAGTCGGCAGGTTCACACGCAAAAGAGTCGAACTGCTGGGTACATTAACTACAACCACCGCACAAACACGAGCAGATTTGATACATGTATTGTACATTGCTGAACTCACTTCTACACTTGGATTTTACAAATCTGAGACGCCTGGGAGACTCGAACGTTGATTCTAGAGGATTACGAGTAGACACCGCACGTCGCACTGCTGCGATGCCGAGCAGAAATCAAAGGAAAAATCGCCGGAGAAAGTCGTTCCAGAAAGGAGCTTACAGCTGTGAGTACAAGTAGATTTGCTGTTGGTTGACAAGGCTTTGTGTGACCGCAAAGAAGGGACGGAATTCTAAATTCGTTGGCCAAAAACTAAATGTCCGGTTGTGGCAGAAGATGTTGAGCGAAGGCTCCGGAAGCTGGCATCGGGTTTGCCAGGGACGACCAGTTCTGCTCTTGATGAAGGCTGCCAGTTTTTGGAAGCAGCCCTTTGAGAGTCTCGCACGGTAGTTCCGAGGAAGTGATCGCGTGGCCGGACGTTTGCACCAAAAAGCAATCACGTTTTGGAAATTTCTTCCAAAACTGAATATTCACACAGAATCCATCCAAACAAATGTGCTCAAGGCAACTGAACTTTTTGCATCTGTAGTTGCAAGTTGACATGTTTCTTGATTGCCGAAGTTTCATTCTTGTGTGTTTCTGCAAAGGCAAACTGCGTTTCCCAATTCGCACCTGTCATGTGGAGCAATCAGGCTTGAGGCGTCTGGTGACTGGTGCAACCGTCCAGGTTCAAACCAACGATTTGGTTTGGTTCAAACACACTTACGGAGTCTCTGTTCTCTTGGCAAAAACCAAAGATTTAAACATGTCCCAGTCGCTGCAGTGGCCTGTCACTCACTGTACATTGAATTTATGGTGGAAACCAACGATTGTAGTGCGACAGGAAGACAGACGGAAGTATGGGGAAGTCACACAGCTGGAAAGTCCGGTCTCGTTTTCTGACTGCAGATGTGCGACCCGGCCTCACCCTTCACAGCAAGGGGGACTGGGTCAGGTTACAGATGTTTGAGTTCATCATACTCGCACAGCTCATTGTTTTGTACCCGTGCAATCGAGCTTTGTGGACTGTGCACTTGTGTTTTGTTTGGCTCAAAACTGGGTCATTGACACTCTTGATTGTCGTGTCCGATTGCAAAAAAGAGACCCTGGTGTAAAAACGAGAGATGTGAAGTGGGTTCTGGAACAAACACTGCTCGGGGATACGAAAATGGGAGTTTCAAGTGATTCCGTGTGCCTACTTGTCCACCATCAGCAAGCGTCTCGAGAGGTGTGGATCACAAGGGAATTTTGCTGATCTGCAACGGAAAAACTCTTCTACCACTCTGCGATCTCTAAACATGCCATAAGAGCTGGCATCGTGGTAGAAATGGGTTCTCACCCCACAAAAAGGTTCCTGTTCAATCACACAACTCCATTCTCGACCAAAGGTCTCGAAAAGTCATTGTGTGATTTCACAGGAACTATTTTTGTGCAGTGTGAGAACCCTGTCCTTCCAGGGATGGTGTTGATTACGTCACGTGAATAGCCAAAACCAAAGATGTTGGTTTGTCTCGTTGCGGCTGCAGAATCATGTTTCCTGAGCACCGTGCTGAAAGTTTCGTGGATCCTTGTGGGAATTGGAGGTGTTAATTGAGGAGCGATAATGGCTCAGTGAGGACTGGGGGCGGCCTGACCTGCGGGGTGAGGGGTCGGAAAGGATCGGCGTGCAGCGGATCCCTGTGTTCCATCAACACCGCAGTACTCAGTGAAAATGGCAGATCCAGACGAAAGAAACGAGCAGATTTATTGCGTGGTGATGCAGCCCCACCAATCCAGATTCTGCTGACACCCAAACTGCATTTAGTTTTGAATGCAGTGTCCCGTAGTGTATCGTGTCGTGTCTCACGTCCTCGACAGTTCGTCCTGTTCAAGCAGCATTGCGCAGCATTTGGGAAGCGGAGTGTTGAGATCAGAGCTCTGCCGCAGCGGATGAGTATCAGTCACCTTTACCTGACATTGAGCTGGGTGGGGGCTGCGCACGGAACAGCGATACTGGCTGACGGGCGAAGACATTCTCTGCGTGAAGGCGTTGTATTCACTGAGTACTGAACCGTGGAGTACTCGCACCATGGAAACGGGGTGAGTAATGGGGTGTGTTGTGATTCCCTCCCTGAGTGGCGCTGTTCATTGAGGTGTTCCCGAGTTGGAACATCAAAACATGACCTTTGCGGTTTTCAGCTGGTTGTTCATGGAAATTGAAAGATGTCTTGCGTCTCGTCTCTATTCTCGCTTTTGACCGCCCGCAAAGTTCGTGCTTAGGTATCAGGGTAAACCCAAGCAAAATCCACATTCCACATTGCAAATCTTCGCAGCGCTTGGACGAACCTGCCTGCAGGATTCATGTACTGGGTGGAAATGCAAGGGCCTGAAATTCTGACCCGATCTGCGCTCGTACTCTTCAATTGAAGCCGTGCGATATTTTGTTTCCTGCTGTTTGAATTTGCACTGAACACACATCAGGATCCACAGAACATGTTCTGTTATCTCCTTCAGTCAACATTGAGGCTACAGTAAAATCTATCAGCGCTTCCATTGCTTGCCTTCGTTTTCTTCTGCCCGTGTACATTCGCAGAATTTGTTGATCCACAGGCCGGTCTGCGGTGGGGTCTGCAGTGGGACAGCTTTGTGGGACAGAAAATGTTCAACCAGGTCGAATTGTATTGGTTTCAAGTCGGTTTGTGGAAACTCTCTTGCGTTCAGCGTGTGGCTCCACAACAAAGGATCAGATAAGCGATCAGCAATGACTGAATGGCCTCTGTTTAATATTTACATTCGACATGTGGTCCGCGTGCAGAGCTTTTGTTTGTATTGATCAGAAATTGCATTTTGTTTCGTGTCTCTCGTGTGTTTTTGGGAAGCAGATTTTTCAGCATTTCGAGGCATTTCCGGAAACTGTCCACGCTCTCTGCAGGACTGTGCATCTCTGACGCGCACCTGAGCACAGATCGATGCCACAATGCTCCCAGGTGACAGCAAGGTGGATAAGGCTGGGTTCATGACCGGATATCAGATCGCCCCTTGTTTGATGTGGAGTAATTGCAGCGGTGGATAAGTGCAGTTTCATCGGTGAAATCTCGTGTCACGGTACTCGGTCTGTGTTCTGAACATGGAATGGAAATTGATTGAACCAACTCAGTCAAGCTTTTTGAAGAGTATTCACCGAAGTTTTTCCTGGTAGCCCTGTCCTTTTTCTGATGTGGGAGGTGTATCAAAAAGTTCCTGGACTTGACACGAGTACAAAGGCACGTCTGGCGAGTTGAAAACGTTGCGTATTTTGTCATTGGTCCACTCTTTGATGTATCCTCTTGTATCTTCGTACTTGGATAGCAGTTTCCTTCTCATCGCGCACTGAGCATGACCGTGTCGGTTTCGTGTGTCGCGCACGCGTCCCGTCCCACGCGGGCATAGGGGTGGAAACAAAGGGTTCATAATTGCTTCTAACAGCTCTAGTAATTAATGAACCAACACGCTGCGGCGGATCCTGGGTTGTGCGGGGTGAGAAGATCATACGTGGTGTAGTCTCCAGAAAAAAGGCACATTCGCTCAACCAGATTTCCGGCTGAAATTTAATCACAAATATCAGGAACCGGTGAACCGGTGATTGCTGAACCCTCACAACTGCGTTAGAATCTGCCCCGCGCCCCAGGTTTTGGGTCCGCCGAAGCCGAGATAATTGTTCTTGACCCCTGGGGTCACGGCCGCTATTCATCGTGATGAGTGAGCACACTCCAAACGCAAAGAGCACCGTTGATGGTTCCGCAGGGTGCCAATTGAACAAATGTTAGATTTGCGATGCGACTTTGATGCAGTCATGAAAATATTAGATTGTTTGCGTTGTTGTAAAAAATGGGACTTTTTGTGGTGGAAACGAACCTGCTTGTTTGGAGTGAGCGAGCTCAGATTTCTGTTTTAGCTTTGCGAAATTTCAACAGGCGAATGTTGCTTGTCACTGAAAGAACAGGAAATGGAACAGCGGTACACCTTCTAAATTGGGGAGATGTTGTTGTGTTTTGAACCCCTCGGCCACTGGGAGGGATCGACCAAATTTGAATTTGTTTGGTGAGCAGTGTTGATGAAGAATGTCTGCTCAACATGCTGAGCTGTGTTTGCACGGGTCATTCTGTCCGTCAATCGAGCAGCTTCAGAAATTGTCTGTTGATGACGTATTGAAGAAGTCCAGTTGAGTTGGAACTGAGAAATGCAAATTTGAGCGCTTGAGGTTGAAGGTTTACAGAAAAGAACTTGTAAGATCACCTCTGGCGGTCAAGGTTTGAGCTCGGGGTGGGGCAGAAACCTTGAAAAATGTGGAGAAAAAAATTGCAATTTCTGAGTGCAGTTGGTTTGGAGGCCATGGGCGGGGGGGGGGGGAGACAGGAATCTGCTGTAGATCAAGTGTGCATCAAACCTCATCAATCTCGTTGATGTCAGGATGTGACAGCTGTGTTGTTGCTTTGTTGAAGGCCATCCGAATCCATTGCTTTAGTTTCCATGAAGAATGCTTGCCGTTTCTCCAGCGTTTTCTTTCTGTGTGCCGTTGTGTTTCCTGGTTTGGAAACGCGCTAAAATTTAGGCATGGTTACAAGACATACGTAACCTCCTCGCTCCACAAACTTAAGTCGGCACTTGTTTGTGCTTTGTCGTGTGAAATTGAATTTGGTGCTCTGAGTGTTAAGACACGCCCAGTACTGGGACCGTTTGATGCCCTTGATAAGAAAGTCTATTTTCTCGTGGTGCAATTTTCTTTGCGTTCCAGGTGAACTCGTTCCTCTTGTGGATACGAAGACAAGGAATTGTGGTATTGTAGATTCCTTTCGGTGAGACCATGCCAACCGTTTTGTTTGCAGACTGAGGTGTTGCAAAAATATGCCTGATATCTGATCACCGTTGCGATTCTCTGCATGCCGACAGGTTTGCAACGACATCACCGTCTGACATTTGACCAAAGGCAACACAAAGCAAGACCGAATTTTTGTGGTTCCCAGAACGGACAGTTCCTGCGAAAAATCGTAGAATCTACAAAATACTCAAAACAGTGCATTGTGAGTACCTTGTACAGATGCGGATCGGTGTACGCATCCACTTGTCGACACTCACAACACAATTAGCGGCTTTAGCTCCGTTGCGCTTTTTGTTCAAAGGAAGCAAAAAAGACATTCTGGCAGTTGTGGTTTGCTCGCAAGTTTCGCAGAACAGAACACTTGCACTTGGCCTGTGCAAAGTCTGTTGCAATGGCGAGATGTCGTCCCACCCAATCTTCTTCACGTTGTCGTTTTAACCCCCTCCCCCAAGTTGTGGATGAACTTCACACACATCCATCTTTCGCCTTGGCCATCTCTGAAGTCTGCAGGACGGATCGGATGTCCCGTGCCCTCGATGACCGGAGGACTCGCGGCAGGTGAAGATCCGGCTGCCCTTACGAGAGTGAGTCTCCACTTCCTCAATCAGCACATCTGCTGTTCAAACTTCCCCGGAAGTCCCAGTATCTTTGGCCCCACCAAATTGTCCACCGGAGATATCGTAGGCGAGTACGATACGTATCCTCCTGCACGATTGTCTGCGGGAAAGCTTCACGCTGCAAATTGGCGCCTGTTCCCGTTTGGTGATGTTCGCTACAATCCACGGCAGACCCGTGGACCCAGTTACGAGTAGTTGGCCCAGTCAGTCAGCAGAGGCTGGTGCCAATGTTGATTTTCGTATCATTTGATCCAGTGAATCGTGTCTGGCGTCAGAGCATTAGCTTTTGCCCAGCGGTGAGCTGTTTAATTGCTGAACTTTGACCTTGACCTCAGCCCTTACTTGACCTGATTTGACCTGGAGAGGAGTGTTTTGACGGATTCAGAACTGGACTGACCTTGTCTGGGCCTGTGTTCCAGATTTGTGTGTTGAACAGACATTTTCTCTGTCGGTGAAGATGAGATTTGAACACAGAACGGAGATTGTCCGTTGCTGCTGCAATTCATTTCACTTTTGAAACTGTACACAGGCTTCGAATTCTCACCTGTGCAAGAATTCGAACGTGCTGAGTTAGGAGTACGAGCGTGCAGACGCCTCAGGTCGTACTCGTATTCGGCAGAAAAAAGTGCAAAACGTTCCACTACCAGGCGATGAACTTTTTCTCTTTCCCCAAACCACAACATTTAGACACCTGCCTCAACCTAAATGTGCAAAGCAGATCGCAGTGTCAAACAGGCCTGTTTTCTGTCGTATCAGGTGTATCCAGACAGGAAGGCGTTCAAGCACGCGCCCGTGTGTGCGTGTGTGTGTGTGTCTGCATACGTGCGCGTGTCTCAGCGTTGCGCGCCAAATTCAGTCAACTTGCAGCGAGCGAGGGGCCGGATGCAAGAAATCCTGCAAAGCGTGGTCACAGTGAAAAAATGCTTTTGTGCTGTACAGAGAGGCAAAGTGCAGCACAGCAGACAGTAAACAAACCTGAATTGTGTTTATTTTTTGTATCTACCTGGATCCACAGGTGTCCGGGGAAAAGTACCAGAAGAAATAAATGGGTTTACCAGACAACCAAAATGGATCCAAAGGACTGATGTGGCTGCGCCTTGGACTGGGCAGCTGTCAAGTCAATGTTCTTTCTCTCTCTGCTGTCAGACTGCAAAAGGGACGCAGCCGAAAAACGAACAAAGGGCAAAACCTGCGTGGATTCTGTTTTCGTGACGTCTCTTATCACTTCGTGTCCAGGTGTGCAGAATGGCATTGAAGCTGCAGTGCTGTTGAGCAGATACCTTGTCACCCACAATGTCTTGATCAATGGAGGCCTTGTTCAGAAATAGACGTGACTCATGCAATGCAGTTTCACTGCACTTCTGCTCGTTCACTGTAAACTATCCTGAAATTGGAGACTGTCACATACACATCACGGAAGACGACCATCATATCTAATGGGTGAATAACACAGGAAGGAACAGGGCTTGAGCACCGAGGAAGTGTTGTCAGTGGTAAACCACAAGAAAATGGCGCGTTTTGGGGTGGCTGAGGGAACTTCGTATACTGCAGGGAATGGTTCCTTCTAGAATGCGTGTTCCTTCCGGCACCATTCAGATCTGTTGCCATAATTTCTGTTGTTCAAGTTGACAGCAATTTTTTGAAGAGTGAGTGAGTGTACACCACAAACCTCACCAGCAAAGGTGTGCCAACAGAACGTCCGCAACAATTTGATAAATCCACTGAGCGAAAGCTATCAAACAGCTGGATTTGAGTCGTGAGCCCAAAATAGCCCCTGAGTCGTCCAGTTTAGAATCGCGGGGAATTTTCTGTCGTCCTTTTCGAGTTACATTCATTTCACAGATGGCTTTACAACCTGCGAAAGTCAACAGAAGCGGACTGTGTGGAGACGCCGTTGTTTCATGTGGACATGTGCGACTGGAGACAGTCCGTGCCAACATAAACAGATTTGAGCAGATTTGGCGGCTCCGCCAAAACTCATTTGTCCCTGGAGAGCGATGTGGTTTTCAATTGCAAATTGCATCGATCATATCAAGGGCCAAAATAGCACGTAAAATGTTGGGGTTTCACTCTTTCTGTGAGTTGGAATGCTTTGGTTGCAATGCCCCCTTCTCGGGTTGAACACCAGGGAAGTTGGGAACGTTGCATTGAAAATTTGAGTCGCCGTCGTTTTCCCTGCGAGACTTGCCTTTCGCTTGTGCTGTTGTTTCTCCCAGCATACTTCACCCAGTTTTCATCTCGTGCAGTCACGCCTGTGCCTCCCCTAATTTGTCGTCAAAAGGCTCCGTAGATTGTGACCCATCTTCACACAAAACAACTCGGAGATGGAGGGATACGGATGCTGCGCGCAGTATATCTGGAAGTCTTTGCTTGTGGCTTTGAAAATATTGACATCACCTGAAACTTTGTCCCCAGGCTTGTGCTGCAGTCACACCAGATTGTGCATTGAGCGAACGGTTGCACAGCACACACGTGGCTGCATGAGTCACTGTTTACATCCACGTTGCCAATATCCGGATTCTGCTCATTCGTTTTCAGGGGAGAACAAGAGAACAATTCCAATGTGCCGCACACAGCTCACGCGCACGATCAGGAAAAACTTGCAAGCTCCACGAGAACTGTTGTCCTTCCTGGAAGTCGTGTGGGAAGACAGGTCACCACCTGTTCAAGTGCAAAAAACAGGAAAAAGGTCACTTGGCAATAGTTCGTACACTATTTTGGGTGCCCCAATTGCCAGAATTCTTCACTGAGGAACAATGCAGATTTGAAAATAAAGAATCACAATTGATCTGAAGAAAGTTTGTATGCGTGCTTTCGTTCGAGGAAAAGTTTGGGTCTTTTTGCTTTGGTATGTGTACAAATATTGGTAAAACATTAGGCTCAGGGATTTTGTTTGTAAGTCAGGCTGAGACAGGATTTCTTTGTTTACAAACATGAAGATAACAAAACGTGGTCGTGTTAGAAATTCATTTCCCTCACATTGTGTGTACGAGGTAAACGTGAATGTTTTTTTGACATTGCATCCTTCAGACACGCTCAGTCATGGATTGTTTGGTGTGAAAGAGAAGTTGTGAATGAGTTGAAGTCCTTTCAGATTGAGTAAGAGGTGTGTGATGCAGATTTAGACCACTCGGGTGCGTGTGGTGTCTGGGTTGACAGAAGAATGAAGCAGATTGTTCAAACGTTTACAGTGGTGGAAAATGTCAGATCAAAGCACATGTCTTGGGATTTGGTATTCATTGTTGGTGTTCCTGTCTATTTTCAGCTGGTTCGTATGTGGCACTCACACTGCTTGGACGCCCGCCCGGGACGCCGCAAAAGCTGGCGGGGGGCGGCGGGGTGGATCCGTCGTCCCCCACCTCGCCCGTCCAGCAACACTCGCCCACGTCACCCATAGAGCGACCCGCGGGATCTGACCGCATCTCAGTGCCACACAAAGTCGATGTGAGTACCATTCTTGCGTTGAAATTAGAGACGTCGGTGCTTGTTCAGCAGATAGTTCCGTCATGTCAGCCCGGAACGTTTCCGTGAGCCAAACTTGTACCCCGAGTTCCCAGGGATTCTGTTGCAGGGTCAGTACAATTTGCCTTCATCCCAACAGTGCGTTTCAAGCCGGAGAGACTCCTCTTTCATCGATGTGACTTGTAAAATGACCGCCACTGTTTTCTTCCGCAGGAGAAACAAGACCAGGAGCTGAAGACACAGAAAATCGCGACGATCCGCATGATGTACGAGCAGGTCGCGGACGACTACCAGGTCAGTGACGTCCGAAGCAAACAAATCAAGTTGGTTGGCGTCATGTTTGCTCTTGCTTGACGATTCTGTGTTCTGACACCAATGCACTTTACAAGCGACACGAGTACGAATGTCTTTCACGTTTGTCACACCTGTCCGGGAGATTTTGGTCGTACCGTTTTATTGAGTTGCCGACTGACTCAACACGCTTGACACTTGCAGAAGCTGAAGGCGGACGTGGCGCGGAACCCGGCCGCGTCCACCGACCTCATGGAGAAGCTCAACGAGCGCGGCAAGGTGCTGCAGACGCTCGAGCAGCAGCTCTTCCAGCTCACGGGCATACACGCAGAGTCACATGTGAGTACTGCACATCGTCACAAGTTTCACACTGGCGAGAAAGGTTGGGTGGGAGGAGATGCTGGGCGCAGGGGGTAAGGAGTTGGGTAAAGACGACGTGCCGGACAGTTATCCTCAGATCCGTTGGACCCTCAGATCGGTTGACAACTTTTACTTTCCGTGGGTGAAGCATCCATTTCGTTCACTCTGAACCTGGAAAACCTCGTGAAGTGTCCCAGGAAAAGGCTTGCGAAAAACCTGGGTGCGTGCATTATGACTAGGTTTGCGGGGTGACCCACAACACTTGCGGTAGGTGGCGGCACCGTCTAGAACGTTTGTGTGATTGTCCTTGTCGGGGATGCGCAGTCAGTCCAACCCGGTTTTGAATATCTCTTTCCTGAAAAAAATCTGATCAAACTGGATGAATCTTGATGGTTTGAAGGCTGTGTAAACACAAAATTAAGGCGAAAAGGAAGAAAACACAAAACTTGCAGGGAACTTTGAGTGGTCGTTGCGCACGATTGACCGCCTGTTTGTTGTGTCTCGCTTCAGAGCGGCGGACTGCGCTCGCCACCGCCGGTCTACATGCCGACGCCGGCGCCCGCCTACCCGCCGCCGGCGCCCGTCCCGATGCGCCGCTTCGGCAGCGGAGACCACATCAACCAGCTCAACTCCAACCTCAACCAGGTCTGTACGCCACAAACACAAACAGAACAAGGAAAAGGAGTCACGGTCTGAGACCCGACTGACGTCAAATGGCCTGATCCCTTTGGGCTCGACGTCCGAAATTGATGCTCAAGATTGGTTTTCTTGCTTTGGGAATTTGTGTGAAAATTCTTTGAAGTTATTTTGAAATGTCTAGCAAGTGGTGTTTATGTTTTCTGCAGGACGGCAACGCGTCTCCGACAGAGGGAGACACGCTCTTCACAACGTCCTTGTCCCGAAACGCCAACACCGCCCCCTGGGTAGGAAACAGTGTGCACATTGCACTTCTTTTTGGGTGACTTGGTCACTTCTCTCAGTCTGCTGACAATAGTATCTTTCTGGGAGACGTGTGTAGCTGTAAGTTTTGGGTGACTTCTGAACCCTTTTGTTGAACGCAAATGTTCGGAGAGAGCAGTGTGACAGGGATTCAATCTGTTGCGTCTAGCGAAGGCCACGGAAGTGTTTTGACCCATTGTTGCGGAGATAAGTTGCGATTGAACAGGTTTTGTCGTTGCAGCTTCCTCAGGGCCCGCGGCACGCCAAGACCAACTCGATGCCGGAGACGTTCTACGAGTTGGACGAGCCGCCGCCGTCCGGACGGGGCGCCACCGGAGCCGGCGTCGGACGCGGCGTCACCCGCTCGCACAGCGACTCCAAGAAGCGGGAGAGGGCTCTGTCTGCGTACGGCCAGATCAAAGAGGGCGCCTCGGAGGAGGAGATCGAGAAGCTGCGGGTGAGTGTGCACGAACACGTGTTGTTGGCGGTAGAGGGGAGAATCTGAGAGTGGACACACAGAAGTTGAACTTTTTTTGCGCGAGCTTGTGTTCGGTGCACAGGTTTCTGAAAATTAACAATGATGTGTGTGAACAGTGGGAAAGAGAAGAGGGTGAAAGAGGGTGTTTTTCAAGGGAACATGACGTCCTCAACTCGTTTTTCTGGTGTGATGTTTGCAGTTTGTCCCTTTTCGCCTGCTTTATGTGTTTTCCCCCTTCAAAAGAACTGAATCGATGACTTGAGACAACTGCGCTCGTGGGAAGAGCGTGGAGATATTTGAAAGTACAGTGATTGTGGTTGTTTTTCGCTGCCAACAGGACGATATTGACATGCGTCGCAGAAAAGTGATGAAGGTACTTCCATTTTGTAAAGTTGCTGTGGTGACAGGTTCACTGTGGTTGCCATGGCAAGTTTGAGTCGCAGCGATCTGATCGCGAGGTGCTGCTTGCATGACGCTAACATTGTGCGTTTTCACCATTGTAACAGTTTTGAGGCTGAACTTTCGCAGGGTGTGCCCTTGTGTTCCTTTATTGAGTGAAAGTGTGGACAGCCAAGTTTGCTCAGTGTTCGCCTGTCGACACCAGGTGCTTCTGTACACTTGTGCGATGAAAGTTCTGTGCGTTTTGCTGTGTTGCTTTGCCTTCACCATCCACCTGCGAAACGGTCCAATTTGCTTTTGGTGGTGCAACCGTTGCATCCATTGGCTGTGTGTCACATTAGTTTGGTATCTTAGCACAAAGTTAGTTCCTGTACCTGACTGACTATTTCAGAAGTTTGATACCTCCCAACCCTACCAAACACAAAACATGTCAACTTCGCCGTCCGCTAACAACTAATCATCGTGACGTTTCATTTCGATTTCGCCCTCAGCTTGTGTCGTCAACAGAAGTAGGAGCGCACTGTTTGTCTTTGCATATTTTGAGGAAATATTTTGATAAATAGTAATTTTGTTCCGAGTCGACGCAAGAAAAAAATCACCAGAGATGAGTTGTGATGCTGCCCAACCTCCGTTGTTTAGTGAGCCTCTTGCGCTTGTACCGCTTTTCGTACTTGTGCCCGCCGCTGTGTGGAAGCACTGTTCCGGGCAACCATTCAGTCTCTCTGTGGCGACACCAGCCCTGTGTCCCAGTCACTGTTCTGTCTTGCCTATGCCATTACCACTGCAACATTTCTCTTCAACTCAATTTTGAAAATGGTTGAAATTTGTTTGTCGTTTTTCAGACGACGTCGCTTCCGAGTGGGATGTCGCAGGCGGGCAGCTTCACTGCGATGCCGATCGACCCGGGGTCCCCGGGACCCGGGAACCAGTCTCCGCCGCCCGTCGCCGGGTCCCCGCCGCGCGACGCGTGGGGCGCCCCAGGAGAACCCGCCTTGTCCGACGAGGACGTCGACCAAGACGTGAGCGCTGCACTTTTCTTGTTTGTTTCTCAGCTCAACGCGGACGAAAACTCATTGTGGCAACGAAATGGCTGGTCGCTGATCGGACTTGGGCGTCCAGATGATGCCCGTTCAACATTGTTTGCCAGTGTAGCTGAGGTGAAGAAACTTATCCGTGTTTCTGTGCTGCAGAAACTGAACCTGTCGCCGTCTCCGGAGACGCGACCGCATCTGCAGGTGGTGGCGCCGTCCCAGGTGAACGTCATCTCCATGGAGGACGAGGAGTTCAGCACTGACGACGAACACGTACGTTCCGTCTCTTCTCTTGTCTCGAGCAACGCGTCCCGTCAGTAACGTTACTTCAGTCGGGAAGGACTTGTCTTGGCAGCATTTCTTCTTCGGCAAGGCCTCTTTCCTTGCATCTTTTCTGTTTGCCAGTACACCCCACCCATCTGCGTACCCTCTTGGGTAGCTGTATCGTGGGAAGTGTGGAATCTGTCTTGCACCTGCAAGGTTTTCCCAAAGGCACCCGTCTGTGTCCCGTCGCCCCAGTACGGTGGTGGAAGTGCTGTCCGTGACACGCCATGACCACACGGGCTCATGTTTCATTTCTGGGTGTCAGCTGTGAAAGGTCTTGGTGACGTTTTCTTCAGTCTCAACGCATCCATTTAATTTCAGTTCCGTTTCTGTAGCAATCTGTTTCTCACCGTCTTGTTCATGCAATTTTATTTTGTAGTGTAATAAATGTAGCAAGAAATGCACAGCACAGTGCAGCAGATTCTTCCTTTGGTTTGCGTTAATTTATGTACTGTATGTTCTTCTTCCACAGTCCTCGGATCGACGCAGTTGGCCGATAGTCCCACCACTCGCCGCTAAAGTGCACTACTTTGTAGAGGTGGACACTTTATTAACATCGCTATTGCCATAGCGAGCTATAGATGTCTGTTGCCAAGCCACCCCTTTGTGCGTCCTGTCCCTTCTGTTCCCCCTTCAGTCCGCGAACCAAATTTTTGTTTCGCATTGAACCAACATGCTTTTTGTTTGCCCCAATCGTTGAAGTTTTCACTTTGGCGGGTTTTGTTACTCCCTGTGTCAATTTTGCTCTTCCCTTGAAAATCCATCTGCACAGGAATTCCAACAAGTTGACATGAATTGCTTCTTCACGGAATTCTCACCTCGCACCCTTCCAAACCCTGTCGTGCAACGTTCTGTCACTTGGTGATTTGGCCACAGAATGCAAACCAGAACTTCTTCTTGCTCACCTTGGGTTGTTAGGCGGTCATGTTGAAACGTGGTCGTACACGGTTTGGGTTGTTGTCCGCAGGCGTTGGGGAACTTTAGATTGAGAGAGTTTCTTCGGGCAAAATCTGGCAGTGGGAATTGGTAGATGCATGGCCACAAAACGTGGTTTTCCTTCGGTTTGCTTGTGAAGAGTGTCAGCGCCATAGCGACAGTTCTTGTAGTTGGAGTCGACGTGGTTGGCTTGGCAACGGAACTGTTGGCTGTTGCTTGGCGACCAGTGGGACAACTAACCGTCAGATTCTTTGCATTTCAGCTGTAACCATTTCCCGCTTGTTTTTCTGTCTGGTGATTGGATGACACTGCGACGTGATTTTCCTTTGCTCCGATGGATGTGTTTTGGACCCAGAAATTTTCTTACAGAGTTTGTAAGGAAACTTTAAAATTGAAGGACATCTGTTCTTTTGTTCACGGCGTTGACCTTTTGTTTCCTCTGAAAGGCTGCGTTTTTCGATGATCCCACTTTATAATTTTCGTTTTTCAAGCATGCACTTTTTGATTCCTGATTTTTGCGCTGTTTTCGTGTTTTTTGCCAAGATGCAAAAAGTGTACACTCGTATTGGATTTTGAGCGCTCGTTCTGTGGTTCCCTTGCCCCTTCCTGAACAAGCCATACGCGAGGGTCATCTCTGCATCGAACAAGTCCTGACTACTCGTCAAGTGTCAATCGTTGGTGATTTCGAAAGGTGGAAGCAAGACTTGTCCCAACTGTGTTTTGGCCAATTGACGGCCATTTCTGTCTTGTCAGTTTGTCAACTTGCTCGACTGGTACAGCCGTCGGAAACACCCCATTCATTTGCAAGTCTCAAATTGTTCGCGCAAAAATATCTTGTCAGTTTGCGTGGTCGAGTAGCGCCCGCCCCCGCTTCGTTTCAGAACACTGCACAACAGACGTGTTGTTTTCAATCGCTAGTTTGGGCTGTAAAACACACACACACACACACACACACACACACACACACACAGTGGAACAGTTAGACGAGCGGACTGGTTGACGCGCACGCGTTGTGTTTGCAGCTGGACGACCACGGTCCCTTCAGCGACCTGAACGTGTTGAAGCATCGCCCCGCGCATCTCGCTGTCTTCCTCCACTATCTCTTCTCCAACAGCGACCCCTCGCCTCTGGTGAGTACACGATTTATTGTTCACTGGCAGTTGATCTGCCGAAAGTTTTGCAATGTGAACTGTGCAACCAGTGAACTCGTTCCTTCCATGAAACTACTTTTCTGCAGCAGACAGCGTGAACTGAAAACAAACCTTCATAACAAATCTTCCTTTTGCAAACTTGGAGCAGAAGTTGACAGTGTGCTTACACCACTGAATGCAATGTGCAAATACGCTGGAGCGGCGTGTTGAGTACGTGATGTTGATTTTGCGCTTTTAACAGTCACCAAATCTGCATCTCACTGCAGTGGCAGATGGTGGCCATATTGAGAAGCGGAAATGTTTTTCAATTTGTTCTGAAGATTTGTTCTCCACAGCAGAACGACCAAGTTTTCAATTTACAGGACAAAGTGGAAATATTTTTCGTTGTGCAGGGGAAGACTATGATCTGTGTTTGGTTTCTCGAACCCTTTTCAAGCTTCTGTCCGTTGCTTTTTTCGGCCCTCACCTGTGCCCGAAGCACTGGTGTTGAAAAGATGAAAAGATTGTGTGTGCGCCAAACGAAGCGGAAAACTTTGAAAAGACTCCGGACAAAGCGCGGCCAGGCAACAAGCAGATCGGACCGTGATATCATGTGATTATTAATTTTGCGTATTGTGCGCCTTTTGTTGAGTGCTCGCGAATTACGCAAGCAGATTGTCCAATCCGGTGTGTAAACGAGGAGCATCCTGGAGCGGAACAGACTGGAGATTTTGGTCAGGCCTCGAGGCACCAATCACCAAATGACCGAGCGAAGACAAAAAATCGCCGGGATTGACTTCCAATTCCTTCCACTCTGCTTTTGGTCAAACAAAAGATTTCCGTACAGAGCAGCACTGGCAAAAAAGATACTTCGCCATTTGTCTTGCGATTCTTCTGTCAGGAGTAATCACGCCTGATCGTTGCTAGAACGATCTCTCGCACTGTTGGGACTTGTGCTGATATTGACAGGTTGTGTGTGTGTGCTGCCCTGCAAATAGTGTGAGAAATTTTGCTTTCTGGTCTCCTCAAGAACAAAAGTCACACCATCTTGCAGGAACAACGTGGCCAAAAAGCCGCGGAAAAGAAGTACTGATGGACCTTTCTGTTCAAAGGGTTTCCCACCTGAGAGGTAACAGTCCTGGAAAATTCTGCCAACTTGGCTGCGCTGTGCATGAAACAGTGAGGACCTGTACTCCAAAAAAGTGAAAAGAACCCTTGTTGAATCAAAGAAACCCCGCTTGGTTGCTATGCAGGTGGAAAATGGAATGACTTTGAAGGTAAGAGGCAAAACAATAGAAGAAGGTCTTGGCGAAAAATGACAGGCATTGAAGTAAAGCCCCGCTCGGGATTATGCGATTAGAGTGGATTATGAGGTGATTATCTGTTGGACTCGCCTGACTGAGCGGGGTCGTTGAGTCGCGCTTGATTAAACTGCAGTCCTAATGATGTGAGGATTCGTCCTGCATCAAAGGTTGTGGGGCTGGAATCTCACCACATGGCTGCCAAGCCAGAGAACTGGAGGAAGCACCTCACCTCGCCCAGGTGTAAACGCATCAGATTTGGACTGTTGAGCGTCAAACGAATGCAGAAATAGGAGTCCGAAACCACTCGCATCAACAGAAATAGTTCTGTTGTTTGCAAGTTACCTTGTGGTGCGTCGAGTAGAGTAGTGGGAAAGGCAAATGCTCTTTAAAAAGGCAATATTCTTTTGACACTGCTGCGACAAGGTGATTGAAGGTTGGAGCTGTGACTTCGCTCCCCGTTTCTAATCAACTTGTCACCCGGGGTGGAGATTCGCACTCCGGGGAAGACCGCGGCCCCCTGTCCGCTGGGTGGGACGGGAGGCTCCTTCTTCACGCGGAATCCTACGCTTTAATTATGGGTTTCCTCAGACCTCGGCAGAGGCTCATTTGCATTTTGATGAACAATTTTGAGAAAACACAGGAACCAGTTGTTGTTCAAATTGTAAGAGAAATTTCTTGCTTGGTAAATTTCCTTTCCGCTGGGAAGTTTGCACGTTGGATCTCTTCCTGGTCACGATTGTGGTCCCACACACGCGACTGCCTTCTCGCCCCTGGGCTTCAGGATGTTTCGGCGAATTTTAATGCCTACTTCGCAGAAGAAAATTGTGTTGAACAGCGTTGTCACTGCGAGGTTGCGTGGAAACCCAACAGATTGGAGGGTGTGTAAAATGATGCAACACGCTTGTGACACACTCAATCTGCAATTAACAGAATTAGAGCCATTGTGTCCAGGTCTTCCCATTTCACATTAAGAAATTGAGCTGCAGTGAGAAACTGGAGAAACGACAGTGCAGCTGCAGGGCGTTTCTCTGCGGGAGAATTCCTGGGGTTCAGACTGTGATGTGAACGTAATCACTCCGCAATTAGACGATCATCCATTGTCCTTTCTCGACGCGTTTGTGCCACGAAAACTTATCCAACAATCTGCAAAAAAGGAGAGCAAGGAAGGCACTGCAACATTTTCTCCCAAGCTAACTCTAAAAATAAATAAAGCGTCTGTTTGACAAATCAAATCTACAGTTGCTGCTCTTCTCAGTCAATTGGCGCTAGTTGCTTTGACAACCAAGAGGAAATCGCAAAAAAAAAATTTTTTTTGGTGAGTGTGGAGTCGCCGAGTGTCACAAAAGGGTTCGTGTGAGAAGCAACCTGGGAAATGGGCTGGTGCTCTGCAGGTTCGGAGCCGCAGGGCTCTGCGCGGTAACATTAGAGTCCGACTCATGCCCGATTAAACCCGACAGTGAGGTTGCTTCCAATGCGAGAAAATACCCCCTCATTTCTTCTCAACCAAAAGACTGTGGGGTTTTAACCAGGCGTGTGGGCAAGCAACGGTGGACGGGTAAATAAGTGGTTTGGCGTTTGGCGCATTAATTGGCGCAACAAAAAGACGCAGGAAGCCGGCGTTTTGCGTGGCGCGTGGCAAGTACCGTTCTGCGCCAAGTCGCGCCAACGCGTGGTGCGAAGTCCCGGTGTCTTTTCTGCCTGTGTGGTTTCTATTGTTTCTGGACGACTCCCAGGACTAATCTAATTTGGAAGGATTTTTTTTTCAAGAAAGAGTCAAAAAGCAGACCTGGAAAGGGCGTTGTTGTGACAAAAACTTCTGTTCAGATCGTGGGTAGCTCCAGCTTGAGTGATGTAGACCGACGCGGGACGCTGAACGTTGCACTGCGTGTTCGACTCGAAACGGCTGTCAGTTTTCGGCAGAACTTTGATCCAGTACAATGGCGGCCCACCCTCAAACTATTCTTGTTTCCCGTGGAAGAACCTCACTGAAAAGAGAGCAGTCAAACAAAGAACACATTCGGCTTCCATCATCACAGACAATGGGTTTTGTTCCTGGATGTACGACTGCCATTCCTTCTTGAAGGAACCAAGGCAAAACGCACCAAGCAGTCAGCAGGTAACCTGTGGTAACCTGTAATTTGCACTGACAATAAGCTAAAAGCCAGTCTTTTGAAACACGCCACACTGTAACTACCGTTCAACATTTGCTTGCAAACGCGAAATTTGCGAGCACGCGAAGTGGCCTTGTAAGGAGGATTTCTTTATGCAAGCGGAAAAGATGATTTTAACCTCAAAACCTCGACTGCATCAGTCACATTAGAGACACTTTATTTTCGTGTCACTCGTGCATCGAGGTGTAATTATGTGTCTGAGGAAGCGGTTGGGTGACAATGGGGACTTGGGGAGGCTGTGTAACGGGACCAAAAGGTAACACGATGTAATGCGTAACTGGGACGAAACAAGGAAACTGGGAAATCCGGCCTTCAACAAAGCAGCAGAACAGATAATTGTGTGAGTGGAATTTGAAAAAGGTCCAGTTTGAATAACAATTTGTCCTCCAGTCCAGCGCTGAGGGTTCCTTCTCGAACTTGTTCTGCTTGGGGAAGACTGCTTTTACCAGTTCTCAACCTCACTTTCGCCATATTGCGCAGATTTTATCATTCCTTTCACATCCACCTGCAAAGTGCACAAATATTAATCCACTGCTGTTTTTTTTTTCTCTCCCGATCATTTTCCAATTTCCATTTCTTCCACTGATTGACCCTTATCACACACCATCAGTGCTCACAAAATTAGATTTATTTGTGCAGAACATATGTGTGCTGCGTTTCCCCTTTCCCTCCATCTGTTACTGCGGCTTTTTGCGCAGAAACGCCGTCTCTTTATCCTATTGACATTTCATAATCGCATTGTGCCCCATTGCGAAGAGTTCTCATCAAACGCGATCGGTGCCGTGATTACGGTTTGTTTGAGTGACTTTTGATCAGTTGTGGAGGCCAGGGAGCCGTGTTTTGATGGGCTGCGGATTTGCAGTGTAATTGGGCCACTTAATTTCATCTGGACGGAGAGGGGCATAAACGGAGTTGACGATCCGGAGTCACGCGAAACGCTTGTTAACGGTGAACGCGCGTTGTAAATCACTCGTAAATTTTCTAGTTTCCGCAGAGATTACGAAGTTTCATTGGCAACCAAGCCAAATGAGTCGCAGGATAATCTTTCTACTTTGGAGTCAGAAGACGCAAAGTGGTTTCGGCTGATCCTGACGCAGGTTTGCGCGTGCGCCAAGACAGCATTCACTTTCACCGACAGTAGCAGTTGAGAAGCATTTTAGCAATTCAGTGGCTCACCTCTCGACACAACAATACTTTGCGTCGCGTTACAGTGGCGCAGTGTCGGGAAAACAAACAACGAAAACGTCAGGCCACAATAGCGTGGTGATGTATGAGAATTGAGCAAACGAAATCTCGACTGGTGCGGGGCGGGTGGGAGACAGGGACAGTGCGCAGTGCTGAGAAACTCGCAGTTGTTACTGTTGCAGTTGCTGGTCGAGCATTGTGCAGCCCGGGATCGATCACCTGAGAGGCACGGGCGCAGTCCTCGGCGCTGCTTGTTCACGTCGCAGCGGCGCTGGCTGGAACTGAGAAGTTCCCAAGTCGCGTCATTGTTGCAGCAGTTCAGAACGTGTGTGACGTTCCGTTGTGAATGCCAAATCCAGAACTAAGGCTGGGTCACTCTGGATGACACCGATGTGTTCGACTTGCCGTTGCGCTTCTTGTCCGTCCGAGATGTGTGGGGTGGAAATCTCTTTTCCCCGTTTTTGTGGCGAAGCTGAATATCAAGCATTTTACGTGCAAGATGCGAAAACCGATCTGCAAGTCCCTGGCGCTTCGACGCGGGCAAACGCCGGCGTCCCGCTGTACACGTCGAAATTCTGCTCGAATGCTGTTGTTCAGTTTGGCAGGTCACACGCATTGTTGCATCACAACACAATGATTTACATTCATCCAGATTTAATTGAATGAACCAATATTAGCTGAGCGGTCATTGATCTGCGCGCTAAACTAACATTTACTGAGTGGTCACCGTCGGTTATTCACATCCAATTGACCGCTTCTAATTGTCTCGTGAATAGAATCGGGAGCGGCTGGAGGGAGCCCGTGCGCTTTCACCGGGGGTTGGTCTGCACCTGCCTTGGGCAGCTGAGAGCCCGGGTGTGGCGGGGCGAGTGCTACACGGCCCCGGCGCGCAGGGGTCGTGGTTGTAATGTTCTCGAATCAGTTCAAGGGCAGAGTGGCTTTGTTCGCTGTCACACGCACGCACACACACACACATACACACACATGCATTCTCACGTACACACATGCACAAAGAGATCATCAAAAGAACAGAGCGCGCCACAAGTTGGCGGAGGCAAATGGATCCGGTACACCCGAATCTCCATCACCTGCCCTGCGCCGTCCGAGCGGTGCACATTACACGGGTGTTTGGCCCGTGTCCATACGGAGTGAATGGTCCTTCACATTGGGATTCAAAGGGGAGAGCGAGGCTCACGGAAGGGTGCGCGCTCCGTTGTTGCAGTGAGGTAACTGATACCAACTGTGGAGCATCCGGACTCTTGAGACCACAAACAGGTGATGCGGGCTGTCCACAGAATCAGCGGTAAATTTGGATGCGAAGCGCGAGAAAAAGTTTCAGTTCATTTTTGTTTTCGTTAAAATTTTGGTCATTTTTCGAAGGCTTTGGGTCTGCGATTCCGGACCTTCTTTTGTGCTGTTCATTCAAGTGTGAGTGACAGACAAATGGGTTCGTCCCGCACAAGGTAGATGAGGTAATTGCAACGTAAGGCTGACGTGTGTTGAAGGAAAACGTCAGGCTGAGTGAAGTGTGGTCGGGTTACATCTTGCAGCATCTCCGATAAGCGGGGCAGGAAATCAGATCACTGCCGCAGTCCCTCTTCAGGCGCACCCGCCCCGCATTGATACAGGTGACATATGCTAATGGTTCACGTGCCTTTGTGAACAGCTACTCTGCACTGCAGGCTGAGGCTGAGGCTGCAGTGAAACTGTCCGTATTTGGAACGTTACTCTCCAAACGCAGATTGGTCAGGTGGAGGAAAATAGGATTTGTAGCGGGTGAGTTCCTGCTTCACTTTGTCTCTGCTGTCCATGCAAACGGTGAAGCCCCAAAGCCGAAGATAGTCAACGAGCACAGGTTCTGATGCTCAGCAAGTGCAGTCAATGAAGGAACAAAGGCAGGCGATTGGCTAAAATTTCACAGAATTACAATTTCTCTATCTTCACCCAGATCTCCACTCGGTTCGAGTTCCATTCAGGCGTCCTGCGCATTGTTTGAAATGCCTCGCGCAACCTGTGTATCACTGATGCGATGATTCACTTTTTTTACACATCGAATTTTTTTCATTGACCAAGCTTTGAGAAATGTGGACAGTTAGACAATGTTGGATAACCAATCATAACGGATGTCGATGTCCATTCCAACTGATTTGCGAGGAGAGTGTCATATTTCAAATTGCCAACCAGGCCTCAAAGTTTGACTTGTGGCAGTCGGACAAATTGCCTTTGTGCAGTGACAGAAATCATTGTGGCAGATACTATTGTGATGAATGCGTCGTGGACCAACTGAGATTCAAAATCGTTGTGATTTATGAAATTCTTCACCAAAACAGAAGACTTTTTCATCAGTATCTTTGGCACGCATGAAATTTGTAACCAGAAACAATTGTCTTGCTGCTTCAGATGCAAAGTACACTTTTCTCGTCTCCTCATTTTGAAATCTTGCAGCAAAGCTACTGTGAACAACAAAACAACAATTTGCAAGACGCAAAACACGAAAAGAACCAACAGAATGACAACAGCACAAACAATTTGTTTGAATGAGTGAAACTAGAAAAGGAACAGATCAATTTTACTTCACACAAAAGACCCTCTCCCCCCCCCTCCCACACACACACACACACACTTTCCGAAAATGCACAAAAATACCTTGTGCTGGTGTGTAGAAGGGAGAGAGGTTATAGGTAAACAACAGACAACAGGAGATTAATTAAATCCGAGGCGCAGCCGAGGATTCATTAATCTCCTGTTGTCTGTTGGTTACTTGTTGTAAGGCACAAGTCAAGGCAACCAAAGTACAAAAGTGTCAAACCACTTAAGTGACAAGTGTAGATTACTTGTTCTGAATCTCCTGTTGA
>JAAUXT010102431.1_pt1 | contig 25090 bp, 41 predicted proteins | sample 7278171 | NCBI WGS metagenome assembly JAAUXT01 (sample SAMN14350112, study PRJNA611818) | marine sediment metagenome | isolation source: surface marine sediment (1.8m) | place: French Polynesia: Moorea | collected 2018-08
TAGGATAGTGGCTCCATCTAGGGAATGATATGATTGGCTGTGGCTGTTGCTGTGGCTATGGAAGGCCATGGCAGTACTTAGGGGGTGGTCATGGTAAATATATATAACAAGGTGCACAGATGTAACACGTGGGCATGTTGACTGACGAACTCACACAATGCAGACGCAGTGATTTGACGTCAGCAAACGTCGTGTGATCACGTAAATTGATTGACGTTCACCGGGTGCAAAAAGTGGAAGCCAATGTTTCAGGGGACGTCCTCTGTGTCGTTCCGAGTGTGTCGACTGGCAAATGAGCGAATGTACGACAAAACGGGTTTCATTTTCTGTCATTTATTTTCAAAAAATCCACAAATGAAATCCCTTTGGTGCGTCAAAACACAAATAGAAAATGTAACAAGAGTAAATTCTGTACACAAAACGCGCGTTGCTCTTTGTTAAATAAAAAAAGCAAAACAAGAAAACTTGTCGGTTCAAATACGCGTCTTATCTGTAAAGTGGTGCGCGCGATGGCGCGAATCGCAGAGCTGTTTCGACAGAGGCGGATCGAGGGGGCGGATCCAACGGGACAGGCCCCTCAATATCGAAAAAAAAAAGACTCGCCCTCTGTTCCGACACAAACAACACGCGAACAAAACGTGTCCAAACGTACAGACTTCCGTCCAAATATTGGATCCGTGCCTTTCAGCAACAACACTCGACGCATCCAGTGCGCACTCCAGGAAAAGCTTGCTGCCACAACCTCTCACAAAGTAAATGCCCAGTCCATGAAAAGGGAGTCAGGTCCACAGCGCTGCGGGGGGGGGGACTCAGGTCCACGGTAGAAAGTTGGCGAATGCTGCGATGCCGACGAAGAAGTAGAGGTGGACGTAGCAGAAGAGCAGTTTGGACGTGATGCTCTTGTAGTGGTCCCAGTCCATCATGTCGTCCGTCAGCGACGACGCCCCGCCGCCGCCGCTGCCTGTGGAGATACAGACAGGGTCAGGACGGGTTCACGTTGGATACGTCACGCGTCAAGCGCATTCAGCCTTCCGCCAACTTCAGATTCGTTATGCTTGTGGTTGGAGTCCAGCTCCCCACGCCACCTCCCCCCCCCCCCAGATAAGATTTATTAGCCCTTCACGTCTCTGGGTGACCGAAAAAAAAAAAAATCGGCTTTAGTCAGAGTGGATGAAGCATCCAGGATCAGTCAGAAAAGTTTCCTCTTGCTGGTCACGTGCTCACCGGAGAGGAGGTGCGCGCGCAGCTGGGACGCGGGCGTCGTGAGGCACGTGATGAACCAGAAGACGACGGGGGACGCCGAGCACACGAACCGCGTGATCACCTACCGAGGAGGAATCAAAGGAATAAATCACACACACACACACACACACACACACACACCACGCGCGCGCACGCGCACACACACCGAGCACACGAACCACGTTATCACCAGCTAAGTGGGACAGGCGTCGGTTCCATCATCATCAGAAATCGCGCACGCACACACACGCACACATAAACACTGCTGCAGAAGCCAGATTGTCCCACCAGCTCGCGAGTCTCACGGACACCTCACCCATGCACTCCCACTCGCGCGCGCACACACACACTCACACACACACACAGATCCACAGAGAGACAGACAGAGACAGACATACAGACAGACAGACACATACACACACACACACACACACACACAACCAACGCGTGGAACACCGGACAGCGCAGTGTCCAGATCCACTCTGGGGCTGAATCAGCGGTCTGTTGCGTATCACAGTGGTGCACGCTGACGTCAGGCTGGTCAGTGGCAGGACCAGTGCGAGAGCTGCCATCGCAGCGAACGTCAATCTTTCCCCTTTTCGCGCATGAAGCCACAGTCGGGCGCCTCACCTGGAGGGAAACAGTTGGGTGCCTGACGCGGGAACCTAGTCGGTTCCTCACTTGGATGCGCATTTTGAAACAGTCGGGTATCTCACCTGGACGTGCATGAAGAAGACCCCGACGATGGTGAGAAAGAGAAGGTGCACGACGTACACGAGGAGATGCGGCGTGCAGAAGAACTGCAGACACGTGTCCGACCACGCTGCAACAGAAACACGTGTTGCTGAACAGAAACGTACACACGTGTACTACCAGACTGAAACAGCGACACGTATTTGACAGACGCCCAGACAGAAATGTGGGGTTTTGCAGACTTCACGTCGTCTGTGAACACCAGCGTGTGTGAGAGCGAGTGTTTGTTGTCAGTGTCTGTGAGTGTGTGTGCACCAGCATGCTCACCGTTCCGTTTGGTGTGTGTGTGTGTGTGTGAGAGAGAGAGAGAGAGAGAGAGAGAGAGAGAGAGAGAGAGAGAGAGTGTGTGTGTGAATGCCTGTGTGAATGCCTGTGTCTCCTCAGCACGCTCAAATACACACAGACCCGACCGCTGAAATGCACACTCACCCGCTTCATCGCGCCGACTCAGCTGCGTCCCGGCGTCCTTAGCCCCGCCCGCCGTGGCCGGCAGCTCCGGGGCCCCGGGCGTCGCCCCAGTAACGCCCTGCCCGGCACCCGCCGCCGCAGCGCTCCCGGCGCCAATGGTTCCCGCTGACGTCACAACGCCACCAGGACCGGAAGCGGCCAAGTCAGCAATGGCTGGATGAGTTTGAGTCAATGCACTGGGTTTCTCTGAAGCGTCTGAGGCTGAGGTGGATTTCCTTTTCTTGAGAACAGCACTTTCCTGTTTGTGCTCAGCAGGTTGAGTTTTCAGACCTGAGGACGCCTCTGTCGTTTGTTTGCGCCGTCTGAGCACGTGACCCACGTCTCCTCCAATCACAGTGCTCGCCTCGCTCTCAGTGTGCTGCGTCTGCGCATCACTGGGACCCGAGTCACGTGACGCCTGTGGAAGGTCATCGTCCCTTTCCCTCAAGGCGTCAAGGTCAGTCACGAGCTGAACGCCAGGGACGCGATTGGAGACGAGAGGTTCCTCCGGGGGACGCCAGAGGGCGTCAGGGTCGCGTAGCACCCGCGGCAACACAGACCGGAAGTGGGTCCCGACGGCGCATGCGCACAGCACGATCATGGGCAACGCCAACAGGAAGTTGGGCAGCTGTTTGAACGTGTAGTAGGTGAGGAACCCGACTCCCCAGTGGTGGCTCTGCACGTACGAGTAGGAGAGGGGCAGCGTCCAGTGGCAGTAGGGACTGAGCCCGCTGTGGGACATGTGGTACTTCCGCTCCATGCCGTACGTCAACAAGTGTGCCTCCATATCATGGGGACTCGCCAGGGGATCGCAGTACAACGAGTAGATGTAATACTGGTACAGGAAGAACGGAGTGAGGCAGATTAGTGTGTAGAGCGCCGCCGGCGCCACAGTTCGGACTAGTAAGGCGTGGAGCAGCGCTAGACCGCGGCCCCGGCGCGATTTGCTGCGGACCTGCTGCAGGAACTGCAGCGCCACCACGTAGAGCAGGAAACCGGCGTTGACGACGCCGTTGGAACGGGTAGCGCCGCTCAGTGCGAAGAAACACGCCGCCTGCAAAGGAAATACACGCAGTTTGAATGCATCACGTGTTCCGTCCCTGGGCGGTGCGTCGCTCATCATGTGACCCAACGACTCGATCACGATTGGTTCGCACCGGCCGAAGGGAGCTGTGTGTGTGTGTGTGTGTGTGTGTGTGTGTGTGTGTGTGTCTGTGTCTGTGTGTGTGTGACTCACGACGAGTCTCTGTCCCCTCTCGCAGTGCAGCATCCCCTCCAGGGTGAGCCAGCAGTACAGGCTCTCGGTGTAGGCGGCGGAGAAGAAGATGGACGCCGGGTTGATGCAGAAGAGCTGCGCCGCGCGGAACGCCAGCGTCTCGTCCCGCAGCGCGCGCAGCGACAGTGCGTGAAATGTGCGCGCAGCCTGCGAAAAGACACAGACCATATAAATTTTCAGCAGCGCGCGCATACATCATGCGCACAACGCGATGCGTGCTGACACAACACGCCAGTTCAAGAATTTGAAGAACGTCACCACGAAAATAAAAAATTTGGATGAAGGCTTCTGAATGATCACAGTTCAGCTGAGAATAGAGTTCGATGACGCACGTGTGTGTGTGTGTGTGTGTGTGTGTGTGTGTGTGTGTGTGTGTGCATTACCTGGATGAAGAACAGCAGATTTAGCAGAGCTGCGGACAGCATGAGGGCGGAGCGGGCACTCATCACGTGCTGCAGCGGGAAGAGCAGCGCGTCCGACGTGAGGCGCACCAGCAGCGGGAACAGCGGGAAGAACGCCGCACAGTTCTCATACGTGTACCTGCGAAAGAAAATAGCTCCAGTGGAAAATAGTGCCTGTGGAAAATGGCTCCAGGACCTGCACAAGCATCTTGCGCACACAAAGGGGCGTGAAGATTTGAAACAACTTTGACGTGTGCGTCTCTGTGTGTGTGTCTGTGTGTGTGTGTGTGTGAGAGAGAGAGAGAGATAGAGAGGAGATTCTGTGTGTGAGTTGTGTGTGTGTGTGTGTGTGTGTGTGTGTGTGTGTGTGTGGTGTGCGTGCAGCCTACCCGTGCTCGGCAATGTGGGTGAAGTAGACCCCGTCCCAGCGGTTGAGTCCCTCCAGCGCCACCTCCACCAGTTTGTCGGGGACGGTGGGGCGGTCCGGGCGAGGCGGGTTGAACACGTCCGGTAGGTGGTCAGGGATGAAGTTGTTGAAGAATGCCTGAAGCGACGGACGGAGAGACGGTCAGAATATGGGTGATTATGGAGCCAGGTGGGAGTTTAGCTGATCCAGCAGACAGGGAAGCAGGGCTTCTGCACTTGGATTCAAGGGTGATTGAAAAGCCGAATGACCAGAGCCCAACACACCACGAATCTGAGTGGCTTATGCCTGGGCGACGAAGAACCTCATTGGGCAAAGCCATCTAATCCAAGATCCTGACGCGTCCAATGAGTAATTCTTTGAGTTGGGAGAGATATATTTTTTCAAGGCAAAATACCCCTGCCCCAACCAACCAGGGTCTGATCATTCATGCTGATACAAAGTGCACATATCTGCCTTGCCTTGCCCACGGCCTGAATTCTTTGGGTCGCATGCACACAACTGTTCACTGCAGGGGTCCAACGGGGACTTTGCCAAGCTCACTGCACCCTCCCTCCCCCCACCAGAATACAACACCCCGAGACTTGTCCAGTGACCGGGAGACTTTTGTGTCTCAAGGGTCTCCAATTTAGTAACTGTGACAATGTCTTGCCTGAACAATTCCGACAGAGAATGACATCAAGCAGAGGCTTGAAATGAGCAAGGTGTTTGTTGTGCGAAGTCCCTCAAGGCGAAGCACCATGTGGTAGTGCAGTACATGGCAAGGTGGATGAAATGTCCCCTGCCCCCCCTGCCAGACTCCCCCCCCCCACGGCAGACCCCCCTCCCCATAGACAGCATGACTACTGGAAGGCAAGGAGGACAAGCAAGAATTGATGAATGAGGAAGAATTGACGACATTATCAACGCTGCAAGGGACTTCGCACTGCAGTTGCCTTGAGCACTGCTTCTCGTTTCACAAGCAAGATTCCAAGCTCCCACCGGTTTCAGCCGCAAAATTTAAAGAGGAACTGACATCGTCAGAAAGTGTCGATCGTTTCAAACTTCAGGCGCTTACTATCAAAATAACTTATTGTATAAAATGCTGCAGGCTGTTTGATCTACCTGAAGGAAAAGTACCAAAATTCTTGAATAAAATGCAAATGTGGCCACTCTGGCCTCAGCAGACGACGTCGCCATGTTGGTTTTATTACGACGTCGCTGATTGGGCGACTCAGCCGGAAGTGCAAATCCAAGATGGCGTAGGGTAGTGTTGAAGCGGAATTTTTCACACATAAAGTGGAATTTAACCACAAAATTTCTTTGTTTATTGTTCATATTTTGTGTCATAGAAAACTCAGGTAGTGTAAGATTATGATTAAGTCATTTTCTTGTCCAGTACAGATCGGGAATAGGCGAAAAATGTTCGAATTGTTTCAGAGTTTCATTGTTTTTGAGGCAATTCCAACAGTCGATGCTGGGGAAATTTGAACGTTTCCCGATTCGATGGACAGCGCTCAGACACTTCGGTCTTCAGTTTATCAGAAACATGTATGACCTTGGGAACGACACACAGTGCTGCAGAAACACGTTTTAGCCCCTGTGCTACACAACCAGGGATCTCTGTCTCAGCCTGACTCACCCACTGCCGTTTTCGTCATCCAGTCCCAGTCAGCAAAATTCAGCCGTAGAAGCTGCTCTGAGCGAAGGAAGAACGTCATGGGCGAATCCAGGATTCTATGGGGTGGCCTCTTCCCAAGAGGGTCTCAGTGTGAACTTCAAAATTCTTTTCCATCATCAAGTGGCAACCTTGGAAACATTGGATTGGACAAATTTATGGCAGTCGGACAATGGTCCTGGCACCACTCTCATTTGATCGTGTTGGACTCCGTTTCAGAGTTCGTTCCGCATGGTGATGTGTTACTGTTTGTTTTGCAGTTGACGCGATGAAGGGGAAAGGGAAGGGCGGCGGGGACAAGAGCGACAAGGAGAAGAGCGGCGGGTCGGGCGAGAACAGCCGCGACGTGGTGCTGCAGCTGTCCGACCTCAGGGCTGTGGACCACGTCAAGCTCTGCCCCCGATACTCCACAGGTACGGTGTGTGTGTGTGTGTGTGTGTGTGTAGTGCGTGTGTGAGGTGGTGCTGGAGATGTCGGACCTTGAAGCCCTGGACCACGTGAAGCTCTGTCCCCGGTGTGCGGCAGGTGTAAGCGTGAGGTGTGTGTTCTGTGACCGAACGACGTTGATAGCGGGTCACTCCAAACTGGGGTCGCAGACACCGCGCAGAGAAATTGTTCACGACAGACAAAATGAAACTCTTCAATTGTGGTGTTTCCGACTGTGGCATCCAAACCTGCTCCTCCCAACACAACGATCCTCTTGACAAAACTGCTTCCTCTGCAAGAACGTGGACTCCATTTTGCCCTTTCCTCGTTCAGTGCTGCAGAAGCCGGAGAACGAAGGTCTGGGGCTCGAGGACACGGATGTGCTGCAAACGGAGCTCGAGACGCTGCTCAGCGCCGTCGCGAAGCGCATGCGCCAACTCGAGGCCGACATCCAATCACTGAGCAGCACGGCCGACAAGAACGGGAAGGGCGGCGACGCGGACGGCGGCGCGGGCAGCCGCCCAGTGACGCCCTCTAAAGGCAACAAGAAGGGCGGCAAAGTGGTGAGTCTCCCGAGATCGCTCAGAGAAAATGAGCAGCAAAAATTAGCGTGCGCGTGGATTGAAACACGAAGACAAAATTTGAAGAAGAGCAAAATCTGCTTGCATAAAAACAGAACGAAACTTACAAAACTTGACTGAAACTTCTGGAAAAGCTCAAAATGTACAATTCTCTCCCAATTGCAAACTTTGTGGCTGTGAGAAATCATGCACAGCGTAATAATAATTCATTTGAAAATGGCCGTGCCAATGCCACTGAAAAATTATCGGGCGGGGGGGGGCACGCCTTGTGTTTTCCGTCGACAATTGCTAACGAGGGTCTGATTTTCTGTATCCTGCAGCAGCCAGAGAAACGAGGAGGAAAGGGCAGCGACGACAAACCGAGCAAGAAGTTCAAGGACTCGACCGGCAAGGCCAAGGATGTGACGAGCAAGGTCAAGGGCAAAGGGCAGGTGAGTGCACAGGGGTGAAGTAAGGATGTCAAAGGTGAGGAGTGCACAGATTGAGTTCAGTCATGCGAAATGGGACACAACAGGACAGCGACTGGTCAGTGTTAATCTGATGAGGGCACACCAGTGCTTTGTTTTCTGTTTTGTGGACTGAAGAAATTTTGAGGCTCAACCAAAACATTTTGTGTTGCGCAGGGAGACGGGATGGCGGACTCTCCAAAGCCCTCGCCCGCGGACCTGCCCAAAGTGCCGGCCAAACAGGACATTCCGAACCGCTTCTGGGCCATGGTCGAGCCGTACTGCGCGGAGATCAGCGCTGACGACCTCAAGGTGTGTGTGTGAGGGGTATGCGTGCAGATGGTGAAGTGGCGTGTGTGTGTGCGTGCGTGTGTGTGAAGTGTGCGTGCAGCTGTCAGTGGTGGAGCCGTACTGCGTGGACATCAGTGCTGACAACCTCAAGGTGCGTGTGTGTGAGGGGTGTGCGTGTTGACGGTGTGTGTGACTGAGGTGTGCGTGCAGCTGTTCATCTGCGAAGTCAGACAGTGAAGGTCGATGTACTGGCATGTTTGTGCAAGACAGTGGAAGAATGCGACACAGGCACCACTGGATGTACTTGCGCACCCGACTCCCAGAGGGCACCACGCACTGAGCGAACCCCAGGCGTCACTGACCGGATGCGTGTCTCTCCCCGCAGGTTCTGGAGGAGATAATGCGCTCCCACGAGGACGACGCCGACTACCACAAGGTGCCGACCCTCGGGAAGCACTACAGCCACAAGTGGGCCATGGAGGATATGCTCGACGAGCAGAAGGAAGGTGAGGCACTGTGTGGCTTCTGTGGTCAACGGTGTCACGTGCGCAGTGCGCGTGGGTGGGTGGGGGCCGGGGTGGAGGAGGAAGGAACAGCGCCTGTGCGCGCGCAAGACGAGGGACAGCGGGGCTGCAGTGTCACGGGAGGATCCAGGATATGGTCAGAGGGTGTCGAACTTCTGAGGGCAAGTTTCAATGAAAGCACTGGTCAAGACCGGGTCACATCACTGTCGCCAGCCAAACACACACACGTACACACACACAGCACACATAACACACACACAGCAGACCAATCCATTTGGCGTCATTGGTGAAAACATCGCACTTGCGAAAACCACTGCGTTGCAGACAAGCGAGGTGAATCTTTTCTGTTTTCTCACTGAAAGCGTCCTTCACGCCTTGTCTGATGTGTGTGTATGTACGGTACGTACGTGTGTGTGTGTGTGTGTGTGTGTGTGTATGTTGACCTTTGTGCACTCTTGTTTTCGCAGGCAGCAAACTGGACAAGCGTCGCGCGGCAGCGAGCGCCGGCGCCGCGAAGGACAAGGACGCGGCGGACGCCAAGGAGCTGCTCAAGCGCGTCGAGGACGGGTGCGTGCGTGTTTGAAGTGTTTGTGTGTTTGCGCGAACCTGTGTGTGTGTGTGCCGGGAGGGAGTGTGTGCATGTGTGAGAACTACTGACACATGTGCATTGCGTATGTGTGTACGTTCTGCTGATGTGTGTTCAAGCGCGCACTTTTTGCTCAGCTAACACACCAACCTGCCTGCAATTCTGATTGCGTGCCCTGTGCACGTGCAGAGTAGATGTGTGTGTGTGTGTGTGTGTGTGTGTGTGTGGTTGCATTTTATGTGTGTGTACTTTCACGCACGTAAACTTCAGATGTTTGCTCATGCTCGTGCGTGTGCACAACCAGAAGTCGAAGACGCGTGCCTCACACGTGTTTCCGTCTCTCTCTCTCTCAGAGGGGGCGCTGGGAGCGGGATGGGCGCCGCCGCCAGTGGCGCCGCCGGTGGTGACGGGGAGGGCGCCACGTCTCCGTTCGGACCGCTCACGCAGCGTCTCGTACAGGCGCTGATCGAGGAGAACATCATGACGCCGCTAGAGGACAGCACCGAACTCGAGAAAGGTACGCGTTCCGCCAGGGGAGAGCTGTGGGCTGGGGTATGGGTTGGGTCCGCCAGGGTAGAGCTATGAGGTGAGAAAAGTGCGCCTCGTTTGGACGTCGCTCGAGGACGGCTGTGTCCTAGGATTAGCGGATGCAGGGGGACCTGACCCCTTTCACCCCAAGCCCAAACTTCTTCATTCAAATCCTGGATCCGACGAAAGATGGGAGCGTCACATATCGTCCCCATTCCAGTGTGGATTGAGAAAAGCAAAAACTGACGAGAAAGTTTTTTTTTTCCAATCGAGCGTTCGGGCGGGTTCAGCTGCGTTAGTTGGGGTCGCGTGCGCGGTTTTGACCCTCGGTGCAACTTGCACTTCTATCAATGGAGCAAGAAGAGCCTTCTCACACTGGGCGCGTGGGTTGCGTCACTGTACAAGTCACTGGGCGCTGCGTCACAACAATGATGCAACGCTCTTTGACGTGTACAGATGCGAGGCCTGACGCGTCCAATGTGAAACAACAACGGCCTAAAAGGACCTCACGTTGGGTGCGTGGTGCGTCGCGTCCCTGCGTCGCTCTGTCAACGTAACGTGCGCCCGTTTGTGCGTGTGCAGGGATGCGACACACGACGCGTTCACTGTGAAACAGGTCGAGTCCTCCTGACAGCACCGTTGAATGATTATTCTGAGTTTCTTGTGTTGTTATTCGAACACGCAGCGGAGAAAGGTAACGGTTTCGCTTCGTCACACTCCGCTAACTCCCGAGAGTTACAGCTGCTCACACTGAATGCGTCACGCATCACGTGACAGACGCTGCGTCGTTGTGTAAGGGACGCAGCGCGTGATGCGTCCAGTGTGAAATGGGCCCAAAAATACTTCCGGGCCAGGGGCTTAGACTTGATAAAATGCGAAATCAAACAAGGCGTTTTCTAATCAACGTTTGTTTCTTGTTGATGGGGTTGGGGTTTTGTTTCACACTGGAAGCGTCGTGCGTTGCGTCACTGCACAGCTCAGCGCATCCCCCCACGCCCACCCTCTGCAAACGGAAATGCAAACCCTTCCATTTGTTTTCACACGGAGACGCCTTTTGCATTTGCGTCAACCCTAAATCGCGCTTTTCCTGCCTGACGCGCGTTGCGTCGCTGAGTTCACTCAACGCCCCGTCTGCGTTTTCGTGTGCGCAGTGCATGACGCCTCCAGCATGAAGCAAGCCTCGTTCTCAAATCAGCCCAGCAAACACAGCCGTAATTTTGTGCCGTACGATGTTGGTGATGGGTTGTGGCTGACGAACCTGTTCGCTCCAACTTCACTCGTCCTGTGACGCTTTACCTCCTCAGTGGCAGGGGAGGGGGAGGGACTCCCAGGGAAATGTTCCAAAGTGCACCTGTCACCTGTCGGGCGTTGTGGACTGACGTGACGAAATTCCCGATTGTGTTCGGCACAGGTCAAAATTGAACATGCCCAAAACAAGTCGCACCACGTGACCCCCACCCCCACCCAGACTGCACTCTTCCCATAGTTCCTCCCCTGAATCTGGTTGAAACCGCTTCACACTGCAAAGCTGTGTGTGCAGCACTGTATTCTTCTGATATGTCACAGCTTTATCAGCTGCATACAGGGTAATTCACTCTGATCCAGGGACGTGTGCGCCAATCAGAAAATTCCGGGAGTGGGGGAATGGTGCTTCAGCGGATCCAGGGCTCGCACACTGACTCAGACCGACGTTTCCTCACACTCCATCCTCGACCTTGGATCCGCTGGAGCGCGTGTTGGGGAGCTGTACGCACTGCAGTGCACGTGCCTTGTTCCGAAGACCGCCATCTTGTGTTCTGTACAGTGTGTCGGTGGTGGGTTGTTCAGCACCCGTGCTTCCCACCTGTCTCCTGCGTAGCGCTCAAGTTTGGAGTTCTAAATGTGCAGGTTTAAGACTTTTGAGTTCAATGTGTTGACCTCTGCTCTTGGCGTTCGATGCAAGAGCAGTGATTGGTCCATCCTCCTTCAGTGTGGCCAATGGGAGTATTCGCAGCTGTCAGTCACGAGCAACGCAAAAACGTGGACACAAATGCTGATTCCTGTTGTTGTTTTTGACGCACTGCGTGTGTTGATGTGTGTGCTGCTGCTGACTCACTGCTTCGCTTCCCTGAGAACTTCACTGAACGTTTCACGCACAGACCTGTGTACGTCACTCGCGTTTCACGAACGGAAGCGGCGTCGTTTGTACTCGGAGAATGTGGACCCAGATTCGTCTTGGGATGGAACTGGGGCGGGTATTGTCAGGTTGGGCTCCACCATCGAGGCAAAATGGAAAACATTTTTCCGTGCGAAAAATTGCAAAAAAATCCCCTTTTCCCCAAGGTTCGGCTGCGGTGGGAGGACAGAGGCCTCCTTTATTTTATTGGGTGCAGCTCTGGACTTTTCGCGACCCCAACCGCACCTCCCTTCTGCAGAAATATTCAATGTTCTTTCTGTTGTCACCATCGCGTGTCAACGCTAAAGGGTGTTCTTGTTTGTGCGGAGCACCTGTGTGACGATTACTTCCTGTTTGGTTGGCAGACGCGGCCGAGGCGGCGTGCATGTCGCCGCGCTCCCTGGCGAAGCAGCTCAACATCGGGAACACGACGAGTCTGGAGCGCCGCCTCAAGCGCGAGCTCGAGGAGCAGGGTGAGGGGCGCACTCACACACACGCGCGCGCGAACAGAGATACGAATACACTCACACACACATTCACATTCTGGTCCCCGCGCACACATACACGCATTCACACACACATGCAGTGAGAGAGTGTGAAACAAGTTCAAGACACGCACAGAAACGGGCACATCCGAATCACACACACACACACACACACACACACACACACACACACACACACACACACCTGCGCACACCAAAATACGTGCACATTTGATCAAGCGCTCGTGTGTGTGTTGTGTGTGTGTTTGTGTTGTGTGTGTGTGTTTGATAAAAACATAGAACTTGAACGCTGCACACTTCAATGCATGTGGCAGTGGAGTACACGCGACACTCCCAGCTATTCATGCGCGGACACTGCCTGATATGAGTGTTTCCATTGGCTGTGCGCGCAGGGATCCTGGACCCGGATGAGAAACCGGAAGAGGACCCTGACGACGAGATTCTGACGGAGCTGCGCCGGAAGCAGAGCGAGCTGCGCGTGCTCAGTCAGCACAACCTCAACATGACCAAGAGGCTCTACAAGCTCGCCAAGGAGGAGATGGGGAAGCAGGACCTGAGGAGAGCCATGATAGCTGCTGATGCTGAGGTGAGGAGGGAGAGCAGGGAAGGGTGGGGAGGATGGAAGAAGGGTGTGGGGGAGGGGTGAGGTGGAGGTAAGGAGGGGAGAGGCAGAGGAGGGATGGGAGAGGAGGGGGAGTGAGAAGGGAAGCAGCACCTGTGGGTTCAAACGTGAGCGTGGAGGGCGGGAGAAGGGTTTGAGGGAGGGAAGGTGCGGGTAGGCGGAAGGAGCGAGCGGCGATGAACGCTATGACGTCACAAGGTTGTTTTCCCACAGGTGATGGACGCGTACCGCCGGATCCAGCTGTCGCGAGCCAAGAAGAAGCAGCCGACGAAGAAGGAGAAGGACATGGTGATGAAGGCGCTCAAGGAGCGAGAGGCTCTCATCAAACAACTCGAGCCCAGCGGGTCGTAGGGAGTGGGGCGGGGAGGGGGGAGCGGGAGGGCGGGGATTGGTGGAAGGAGGGCGGGACGGGGTGAGCTTGCAGGAATGGGTCAGGGAGGGTAGAGGCGAGGCAGGCTGAGCTGGTTGGGGTGAAGGAGGGGGGGTGGGGAAGGGGTGAGAAAAGGTCATTGGAAGAAGGGGTTGCAGTTCGAAGCCCAGGACAGTGAGAGCGGAGGGTGCAAAGTGTGGTTGGAGGTTGACTCCAGATGGGTTGGAAAGCGAGTGGAAGACGGATGGTTGGGCAGTGAGGGGTGGGTGTGGTTTCTGGGGCAATGAAGGGGGTGGGGTGGCCCGTGTGAGGCTGATTGAGTGTGTGGATTTGTGTTGAACTGTTCGTGGACGCGCACGTGGATCTCTGTTCCCGGTGACGTCCATGATTCCTCTCACGTGAGACGCCGCTCGTGCACGCGCATGCGTGGCAAACGAGTTCGAGGACACGGAGATTTTGCTCTGCTGTGAGAATCCTGTGTTGTTGGTTTGCACCGAAAACACTGAGGCATTTTTCACATTTGGAAACTTGCGGTCGTGAATGTGGAACTTATTGCTCTGTGCATTTTCCATGTGGGCCATCCGGTGGGCGTCAAAGAACCAATTGATGTGAAAAGAGCCGACGAGCGCCAAGAGAGTATGAGCCGACAGGGGCGCCTGGGGACTGGAGAAACTGGATTATGGATGTGGTGTCAGGGGTACACTGGGAACTGTTGCGTGTACTGTGTTCCTGCGTCCGAGAGCGATTTTGGAGAGATGCCATGCATGGACAAAGTGTGCAAACCGCCAGCTATTTGCCAGGACGAACTGTCAGAATTGTGTTTCCTTGTACAATCATGAAGAGTTTCGCAAATTTCATGGATACATTTGTTTCGTGCTTCGGAGGTGTTGGGTTTCGGCGTCACGTGCCGAACGGAACCGTAAGGTGAAGTCACGTGTTGCGCACGCGCCGGAAATCGCGTCAACCAATCGGATTCATGCACTTTTGCACTATTTATTTCTGAACTTTTCGCGCAAACGAAGACTTGTAAATAGCTGTATTCAGAAGAAAATAAAAGCAAGGACAACACGAAACTTCTGTTTGTTCGTTGTACACTTTTGTCGGACAAGTTTGGGGTGAATTTGTGCATGGTCAGCCGCTGGGGAGAGGGTGAAGTCAAGCACGCGGAATTGAGGCTTGCTTTTACGTGTGTATGATTTATCACATTCTCCATTCTTTCATGGGTTACAAGGCGAGTCTGTTTTCACTGAAATCGGAGACTGGACCGAAAATATCTGAATCCGATAAATCCGTGTAGTTCGGTTGGACCAATCAGAGAGCGGAGCGCAAATGAGTGCGGACTTGACGTCCAAACAGTGAGTTTTGGAATCAAAGAAAAAATGCCGGTTTTCAAGGGTAAGTGAGCACTCTTTGACCACTGTTGAAGTCGAAATCAAATGTTTATACATCTGTGTGTCGTAGAGAGACCAAAGATAAGGTTCTGAACGTGTAAGTGTAAGGCAAAGACAAGAAGTTCAAGTTGCTGACTTTCCGTGAGCGATAAACGGGTGTTTTGCCGTGTCATATCCTAATGCAAAAAAGTGACGCACCAGAAAGAGCAAATGGTTCGAATTGAACGGCCAGTATAGACTGAAGTTTGTCAACTGAATCGTTAGTGGAAGGTTCATAAACATTGTTGTCCTTTCTCATTGCGAAAATTTCGCCTTGAAAGTTCCTTCGGTGTCAACAAGTTTGTCTTGGACTGTCGAGACTCCTTCATTGTTGACAGTGACTTGCATAAAGCCATTCTCTTGCACGGTAAAATCTGTTTTCCCTCTTCCATGTCACAGTCAATAGAGGCTGGACATCTTGGTCGACAGAGTCGAAACTCGCGCTCACTGCTGGCTCAGCCTGACAGCCAGTACTTTCCAGGGAACTTTCATGACCTGTGCAGACTCTGAACACAACGCGCGTGGTTTTGGCCTTCTCAGATTTACAGGACAACCGGTCTCTTTTATGAGGGTGATATCAATACTGGCTATCCTGTGAATATCAGCTTGAAAGTCGGTGTCGACCATTTGGCGCGCAACAGGCATCCTGATTTCTGAGGTGACACAACATGCTTTACCGAGTCGCCAGCGCACATACACACACACATGTGGATGCCTCTTCCACATCTCGCCCTGTCTCGTTGCAGTGAGCCCCTGCCACCACCACCCCTACATGTGACTGCGAGTGACCTGTGCCCCCGTGTGACAACTCGCCTTGTCTCGTTGCAGTGAACGTGAAGTGGGGGAAGGAGAAGTTCCCGGACGTGGAGGTCGACACGGACGAGTCGCCGGAGCTCTTTAAGGCGCAGCTGTTCGCACTCAGCGGCGTCGCGCCCGACCGGCAGAAGGTCATGGTCAAGGGCGCCGTCATCAAGGTGCGCGCACAGCCAATCACAGCCGCTCCCTCCGCACTGCCGATTCGGAGCACAACCACTCAATTGCTTTGTTTATCTCTTTCAGGATGACGGTTGGGGAAAAGTGAAACTGAAGGACGTAAGTGACACTTTGTCCTGTTGATTTGCTTGGGTTGTTTGACCTCGTATCTTCGAACCTTGTCCCGTCACGATTGTCACGCAGACGTGGTGTGTGTGCGTGAGTGTGTGTGTGTGTGTGCGAGTGAGTGAGTGACCAACTATGTCTCTTCGCGTGGCTGAACACCTCCGAGGCAAGACTGAGTGCGGACCTGCCTCGTTCCTGGTCCCTGTACCCTGCAGCGCATCACTGAACAGACGATGGGTTTGACAGAGGCGTGGCAGTGTGTATCCGACAGGCTGTTGTACCCATGTACCCTGCAGGGCGCGATTCTGATGTTTTGTGTGTGTACTCGTGCCCAAATGTACGCGTCACACTTGTTGTACCCGTGTACCCCACAGGGTATGATGCTGCTCATGATGGGTACGGCGGAGGCGCTGCCCGAGGCGCCGGCGGAGAAACCGGTCTTCATGGAGGACATGACGGAGCAGCAGCTCGCCACCGCGGTGAGGACACACACACGCACACACGGGACGGAGCTGTGAGTAGTGATGCCTCTTCACTGTGGTGAACCGCCTCCGTGCACGTGAAACAGGGCGGGAGATGTTGGCGGTGACGCTGCTGTGAACTGTGCGTTTCATCCTGCCGCGTCAGGGGGCGCTGTCCATCGGACTTTGGGGCGCAACACTTCACCCATCCCAACGAGCTCAACTGCTTTCTGTACGGCAATAGGGGCCGTTTGAACAAAGATGTGCAGCCGTGTATCAGAACGCGTCACGTGACGCCTCCACGGGCACCCGGCCCTTTTTCTGTTGCAGCTGGAGGTTCCTCCGGGGCTCAACAACCTGGGCAACACGTGCTACATGAACGCGACGCTGCAGTGTCTGCGCTCCGTCCCCGAGCTGCGCGACGCCCTAAAGCGGTGAGTGAGGGGCGCGCATGCGCGGAGACAGAGACAGTCACGTGGTTCGCAGCGCCGCTACTCAGACAAGCGCGCGGTGCGAGTCTTGAATTTGTGTCTCTGTTGGGAAATTCTGCTTTGGTGGAGTGAATGTGCGTAAATTGATTTGAAATTTGTATTGTTCATGGAGGTGTTTGTTGTGCAGGTTCCAGGGCGGAATGATGACGATGGGATCCGTGGAGCCAGACCAGTCAATCACTGCAGGTCAGTCAATTCTCCCTTCGATGGAACGCGTGTCAAGTGGTCTGCATGTGAGCCAGTGAGGCCAGGCGTGTGTGCACAGGAAACGGGCACACATACACACACACACAAACACACACACACACACACACACACACACACACACACATCTCTCTATTGCAGCGGTGCGGGATCTCTACGAGAACATGGACTCGACTTCGAACGCGATTCCGCCCATCGTGATGCTGCAGGTGTTGCACATGTGCTATCCGCAGTTCGCCGAGAAGGCCGAGGGAGGCCAGGGATACCAGCAACAGGTACGTCAGAGGACATAGCCACAGGGAAGGGTACCCACAGGCAAGTTGCAACAAGAAGACGCTGTGAGTCTCTCGTTGTCTCGTGTTTTCCCGCAGGACGCGAACGAGTGTTGGACGGAGCTGATCCGGTGTCTGCAGAAGAAGCTGCCCGCGGTGGGCGACGCTCAGGTGCGCACGCATACCACCTCACACACACATACACACACACTCACACTTCAGGTGAAAGCACGTACGTACACACACGCTGTCACACACACACACACACGTCCTGTGCAGTAAGGCTGTTTGACCACTGAGAAAAGAATGTTGTTGGCGTCCACCGTCCGAGAGCTGCAAAACAAAATCAACCGAACTTCGTCGCGTCTGAACCTTGGGATGCGGCGCCATGTCTGATGACCAGATGTGTGGCGTGTTTACTGTTGAGTCCGACCGGCAGTGCTGTTGCCTGCCAAAGATTGTGACTTCCGGGCAGCGTGTTTCAACTTCCGGTTCCGGTTTGTTTGTAGACCGGCTCGACGGCGACGGGCGGACGCGTCGGGTTCATTGACCAGTACTTCGGAGGGGAGTACGCCGTCGAGTTGAAGTGCCAGGAGAGCGAGGAAGAGCCAGTCACCAAGCAGAAGGAGACGTTCTATCAGCTGAGCTGCTTCATAGAGAAAGGTGCGCAGGGAGGGAGAGTGGAGGGTGGGGCGGCGGACAGGGAGAGGTGCGTGGGGCGGGAAAGAATGAAGCGACTTCGTAGACAAATGTGGCGTTGAGATGGAGGGTGAACCGCAAGGTGAGGGTCTTTCCACTGAGCTGTGTGGCTTCACAGTGAACAGATGGGGAAGTGAAGGGACGCCACACGCAGCGCAACCAGTGTGAACCAAACCTCACCTCCAGGCACCAATGACGTCATCGCTTCTGTCGGAACTTCAGACAGTTTTGCTGCAGATTCCGTTTGTGCTTCACGCTTTTCTTGTCTCTTTTCAGAGGTGAAATATCTGCACACAGGCTTGAAAAGTGTAAGTTCCACTTCTCTTTCATTTTGTCCGCAAAGAAAGTGTCCAGAAAACAAAGCCCAGGAAACGTCTTGGGTGTGAAAGTCCTTTGAGGTGTTCGCACATGTCGCCCAATTCGTAACATACTTCAATCGTTACTTAGTGCGTACACGTGCCGTGCATGTTTTAGTCACCGTGCGCAACGGGTGTGTACACTGCGCATGTGCAGTTGTGTGTTCACGTGAAGCGCATGCGTGATCAACTGCGCAAAATGCCACGCGCCTCGCATCAGCATCGCGTGCAGGACTGAGCCGGGGCCCTTTTCATTGCTTGAAAGCAGCGCGCGCATGCGCACGTGTGGTGATGAGTCGCGTTCGCTACACACGCGTCTCCACAGTGAGGGAACCGGGTGCCAGATGCCTGCGCTTCAACAGAAGTGGATTTCTCTGACGATGTCGCGTTCTCTTGCAGAGGTTCGAGGAGACGGTGGAGAAACAGTCGAGTTTTCTCGGAGCCAACGCCAAGTACACGAGAACGGTGAGTGGCGTCAGGACGCACAACGCTGCGTCACGCGTCGCGTCACGTCGCAAGGTGACGCTGCGTTACGCGTTGTATCGAAGTGCGCTGAGTCACGAGAAGCGTCGCCACAGAAGTCTGGCGATAACAGCCCCCTCTGCAGGCGACGCACAACGCAGCTTTGCTGTCCGGAGTGAATAAATTTCGTGCTTCCGTTGATGCGCAAATCGAAACAAATGAAGAACATGCACCACTGGACAAAACCGGCAAGGTTTCATATGTCCAGTCGTTCGGTCTTTGTATCCAGGTATTTTGGGAGGGTGTCATTCATTCATTCATTCATTCATTCATTCATTCATTTGTTCATTCACTCACTCACTCATTCACTTACTCATTCCCTCCTGTGTTCTCTCGCTCAGAGTCGGCTGAACCGGATCCCCGCCTACCTCACCATCCAGATGGTGCGGTTCTACTATAAGGAGAAGGACAACGTCAACGCCAAGATACTCAAGGTGAGGATGACGTCATGGACGCGGTGTGGTGACGTCACGTCACGACACTGTCAATTTGTGTCGTACCCTTTTCGGAAAGCTGTGATCTTTGTTTCATGTCCGACAAGGTACATCCCCCCCCGCACCCCGACTGACAACAATCTCAGGTGGACCCCAGATTTGGCCCGGGTTGGGGGCGTCCACACCCCAGGACCCCGAGTCTAGAGTCACAAACTCAGCATTTCAGCGTGATAGAATCTGGCTCTGACCAGCGATGCAGAGCAGAGTTTGAGGGGTCACGGGAGAAGGAACTGGACCCTCTCCCTGGATTTTGCCCCTGACTCCACCCACAAAACCGTACAGTTCGGTGCATGAGACAACCCCCCCCCCCCCCGTGCACAAGGCGCACCTCAACATTTGCCTTGATATTGTGGTGCTGAGGTCCTGTTGAAACAGTGCAAACTCGTCTGTGTGCACGAAGCACCTGTAACCAAACATGTGCGCCTCATGCACGGAACGCGTTCGAAGTGTCCCTGTGTCGCGAGGGGACACGTCGAACACGCCCACGTGTCTCGCTTCAGGACATAAAATTCCCGCTGACGCTGGACGTGTTCGACTTGTGCTCCGAGGAGCTGCAGAACAAGCTGATCCCGGTGCGGACCCGCTTCAAGGAGGAGGAGGACAAGACTGCCGAGAAGACACTCAGGGTGAGGCACACGCATACCTCACACACACACACGCACGCACACACACACAACTCGAGGAGCAGGGTCAGGCGTTTGAGTTTGCACTGGGAATCTATTCATTCATTGTGCTGTTGACACTCGCTGTGAAGGTAGATCTAGCCAAGACACGCGAACACAGAACTGCACAGTTCAGTGGTCGCCCATCCATGACAGAACTGCAGTTTGCCCCATCCATGCTCCAGCACGCTTGTTCTGACGTTCGTCGTTTGCTTCTTCCCAGGGAAAAGCGAAGGGCGACCAGAAGGACCAGAAGCCGGGGAAGCAGCCGGTGGACGAGTCGCACCTCCGGGTCGAGCCCTTCCAGTTTGACGACGGTACGGATGGTGTTGGGACGATGTGGGTGGGCGGAGAGCCCTTCCAGTTTGCTGGCTGTACGATGGGGTGCGCGAGGCGGGGCCGGAGATCTTGGGGGAGGGGGAGATACCGAGAAGGAGGCGTCCCTGGGCGGGGCGGGTTGGTCCCGCGACGGCGTGTGTTGTTCATGGATGGGCTCGCTGTGTGTGTCTGTCTGTCTCTGTCTGTCTGTCTGCCCCTGCACCTGTCTGTCTCTCTCTCCATCTGCCTGTCTCTCTCCATCTGTCTCGCTGTTTACCGAACACGTGACCACTTGACGTCTCTCTTTTCTGCAGATCCGGGCTCCAACAACAGCGGATACTACGAGCTACAGGCCGTTCTGACGCACAAAGGACGTTCCTCTTCCAGCGGACACTACGTCGGCTGGGTGCGCCGCAAGGGAGGTGCGTGAGGGGGCGGGAGGGTGTGGGTTGGTTGGGGTAGGGCGGGCGTTGCGCTGGGTGAGACAGTGCAAAGCACGGGCCAGGTGCGCAAGTGGGAGTTAGCCAGGCCGGTCAGTTGCGTTGGAGCGGGGCATGGTGCGCAGATGCACTGGACGGAGGCATGTGGCTCGTAATGGCGAGTCACTCAGATTCGTAGTTCCAGGACGTGGACGCTCGAGAACGCGCTGGACGCCCAAAGGGCAGGCGAAGTCCCTGTGTGGTGTGAACGTGCGCGCGTGTGTGTGTGTTTGTGTGCACGTGTGCTGGAGACGATGGTTTGAGCTTGACGGTTTCCCGTTTCAGAAGAGTGGTTTATGTTCGACGACGACAACGTTCATTCGGTCCACCAGGACGACATCCTCAAGCTGTCCGGCGGCGGTGAGTGCGACCCGGAGCTGACTTGACCTTTTCGTCTTTTCTCTTTCACTTGACAGATGTATAATCGACTTGAGATCAAATTCCGGGTGGGAGTTTAGCAAGGTCACCTTAAAAAATTGGGTCAAACAGCCCGGATGTCACAAGCGCGTTGTTTTGTGGTTGTCAAAACAATCACGTATTTGGTCCCGGTCACGTGACCTCTCATCCCAACCACGTGACCTCACCTCGTGTGATCTCGCACCTCTCACAGGCGACTGGCACTGCGCGTACGTGCTGCTGTACGGGCCCCGGATCCTCAAGGTCGACACCAGCGAGGATGGAGAGAAGAAAGAAGCGGACGCGCAGACGACAGAAGAGACGAAGTCCGACTCGGCTGCTGCCATGGAGACGTCATAATGCGCACGCGCAGACAACAGTGTCGAAACTAGCCAATTATTCTGATGCATTGCGGCTGTAATATTTTTGAAAAGGTGATATGTATTTGTTCTGACGTTGCAGCGTCAAATCGAGACGCGGCGTTTGTTCCAATGTTCGCGCAGCGGATCGATTTGCCTGACGCGCCTGGTTGAAACTTTGGGTCTTGTCTGACAAAGATGTAAAAAGTCTGGAGCTGCACTGGACGCAATGCGCGTCGCGTCCCTGCACAAGTCAAAGTGCAGAGACGCAACGCAGGACACGTCCAGGGTGAAACGGGCTTCAGCGTCGCCAGGGCGACTTGTGGAGTGACGTCACGAAGATCGAGCGTTTTGAACGCAGCGTCGGAGGGCGTGCGTGCGTTGGTCTGTTCGTTTTGCGTTCACGTACTGAACATGCCTCGACTTGAGAGGGTGGGTGTACATTCACTCCTTGATGAACGTGCGAATCGAACACGGCCACTTGACCCACGAACAGCTAAATTTAGAGGCCGCACAGCTTGGTTTGAATGTGCGCGACAGAAATTCAGCGGATCTGTGAAGAGGCCAAAGGCAGTCGAGGCCCCAATCTTGAACATAAATTGTCATGCAAAAGAACAACAACCCAGATGAATGGCGCCACAGTACTTCTCAAAAGAGGGATGATTTCAGATCTGTTCTTGTTCGGGGTTTGTCGGGAGCCCAGGCTTCGTGGCCCTCCGGTTTTGTGGGAGGTTTTCTGGTTTCTTCCCGCACCCAGTGTGGACAGCTCCGTGTCTTTCTTGACGATCTGTGTTCTGACAGTCGCAACAGACGTTGTTTTCCACGGACGCCGTCATTTCCGCACAAAACGTTTGAAGATGTGAAATAACAATAAAAATTTATTTTGTTTCGAGGCAAAGGTTGAAATGTGAAAAGGCGTTGTTGATTTTTGCACGCACCCCACCCCGTCTCAGTATCAGAGAATTGAAATTCTGTCGCAGTTCAGAAGTTGGGGGGGGGGGCGTCCGGCACACTCACCCCAGATGGACGCGTGAAACCATTGGAGATCTATCCAAACAAACTGCAGGACTAACAGTGTGCGCGTGTGAGTTGGGGGGGGGGTGAGTTGTTTGGGTTGGACAGCCCAGTCCGATGGCGGGAATTGCGGAGCGGGCGCACACCACCGCTAGTGCTGCCATCTGACCGCGCAGCGCCAATTTCAACTTCGAAAATCAAAACATTTGCGTAAACCCCTCAAATTTGAGCGCACAGGATGCCTATGAAGAGGCATGTTCCTCGGGACCGGATTCCGAAGTTGATAAAGAAATCGAAGAGTCGCGCCATTGTGGAGAAGAAGGCTCAGCTGCTGGTGAGTGAGCGAAAATAGAGGGGCGATAATAGAGTTGATGTGTTGAATTAAATCTAGATCTACGGACTTGTCCAGCTGTTTTGAAATTTCTCGTGTTTGACCTGCAACTCTGCAAATATCAGCAATAAACTTGGCGTTTGTGTGTTTCTTCCCAAGATCCATCTCTTTGGAGCTTGTTCATGGTTTAAAAGTGAACAGTTGACAGTAGCTGAGAGAAATTGCTGTCTTGTGGTCTCGCTCATTCAGAACTGCTCCTCCTGTGTTCGTGTCGCTCCCACCCTTGACTTTGTCAGTCACCCTGATCTCTGTAGCTGGGAACCTCTGAGGCAGGGAACACACTCCCAGCTGTAGACGCAGCAACCAGCGTCGTGCTGCCCCATCATGCTGTGGCGTCGCCCCATTGAGTTTGTATGGAGGCTGCTGTTGTGTCGCCCCAACCACTCTGGGAGTGGGCAGGGCGATGTAAATGCAGCCCAATACAAACCCAATGGGGGTGACGCCACAGCACGACGCAACATTCAGTGTGTCCGCACCCTGACCTGTATCTGTGGCTCACTCTTGACCTGAGCGGTTTGTTGACCCTGACCCTGATGTGACCCTGACTTCTGTTTGCAGCTGGTGCTGGAGTACATCCTTTTCCTGCGGCGTCTCTCCTCCGCCGCCGACGCCGCCGCGATGGAAGCGAACGACAGCGTCATCACCGCCGAGCACGTGAAGGCCGTCGCCAAGGTAACCGCGCCGTCGCTCAGGGCAACGACGGGGAACGCCGCCGAGGCGCGTCCTCTGTGGAGGCGTCAGTGAACTGAGAAACGCGGGCCTCTGAATCTACCACCATGCCGCAAGAACGAGTCAAGCGTGGCGTGCTGCCGCACGGCAAGACTGTCATTGGCCACACGACAAAAATTCCTTGAACCTTTGAAAGCAAAAGCGTGTGGTGTGTCGGAAGAAAATGTGCGTTCCTACAAACTTCACACCGCTCTGTCCTTTTGCAGGAAATGTCTCTGTTTATGCGCTGTGCACTCGATCGTTTTTTGGCTGCTGGAAGAATTACGAGACTGAGCCGCTGAATGAGCCATGTGTGTTTTGCAGAAGGTGGTGAAGGAGATGCGAGGTTAGCGCGGCCGGTCCGCGCGTCCCCACAGCGTCTCGTACCCACAGCGTCCGTCCGTCCCTGCAGCACCTGTTCCTGCAGCGTTTGTCCCGCCAGTGCGCGTCTCTGCAGCGTCGTCCCTGTGGGATCCACCGCGTCGGCGACGCGTCGCAACAACCTTTGGTCGCCAGGATGACAGGTTTTCTCACACTGTACAAAAATGGTTCCTGTGAAATCACACAATGACTTTTTGAGACCTTTGGTCAAGATTGGTGTTGAGTGATTGAACGCAAACCTTTTCTGTAATGTGAGAACCCATTTCTATCACGATGCGAGCACACGTGACGGCTTTTGTGATCGCAAAGTTGTAGAATAGTGCTTCATTGTTGCTTCACTGTTCAAGTCACAAGGCGTTTCATTCTCCAAGTCGGCGCGTCACGACTAGGGAAAGCGTGAAATAAACGTGACGTATGTGGCACACACGACTGCGTTCTCAGTGTCAGTTCGTGTTTGGTTTCTGCGTCTCATCCGATGTCAACTCGTACAAGGACGCGAGGCCTGACAGTTTTGGTAGAAAACAGACCGAGGCCCCTTTTCCTGCAAACAAAACGCTGACAGACGCAGGTTGTATTTTCATCACATTTTATTGGACGTTTCATTCACACATCCGGTTTTCCGTCATTGTCGTTGTGTTTTGTCCAGATGTGGTTTCTACGTCAGGTCTGTTTGAAACGCGCAAAATAACTCCGCGAGACCGGTTTCACACAGGACGTGCCATTGCATTGCGTCCCCGAAATTGTTGAAGGGAGCTGCACCCAAACACGAGACAGGAGCGCGACGCGTGGTGCATCCTGTGTGAAACAGGATTCGCTGTCTTCTGGGTCTCCACATCGTGATCAATACGTGAAAACGCGAGACTCTTTGGCGGCGTATAGCTGTTTGCGCACCGGATTCTTTTAGAAACGCGTGTTGTAGAAAACTAAAACTGGGGCCGTTCCATTTGCGCGGAAGATATTCACTTCTCACTTGTTTTCCATTGAACATCGTGGAATTCTGCTCTTCGGTGCTGTTATATATATTTACCATGACCACCCCCTAAGTACTGCCACGGCCTTCCATAGCCACAGCAACAGCCACAACCAATCATATCATTCCCTAGATGGAGCCACTATCCTA
>JAAUXT010052540.1_pt1 | contig 25084 bp, 35 predicted proteins | sample 7278171 | NCBI WGS metagenome assembly JAAUXT01 (sample SAMN14350112, study PRJNA611818) | marine sediment metagenome | isolation source: surface marine sediment (1.8m) | place: French Polynesia: Moorea | collected 2018-08
AGATCTTGAGACTTGAGAACATGTAATTTGGAGTTGCCAGCAGATGTTAGATAGAATACCATTTGTGACCAACTCCAACTACATGACTTGAGAAATACCTGCCATCAGAATTTGGATATTTGGATTGATAGATATTCAAAACTCACTCAATCCAGAATCTTAAACACCAGAATGTAAATACTTTATTTTCAAACAAAAACAAGCATCATAACAAACATTCTACCAAAAGTCTAATTGATCCACATTCCAGCAAATCTTCAGAGGTCTTTTCACAAAGTCAAGATCAGTTCAACATGCCCTTTTCTCACCATTTTCAGATGGGCTTAACAATGATCTACCATTTCTAGGTAAAACCAAGTTTCTAACTTTTATACTTTTCATACAATGTTTAAAACTATTATTTTGGGGGCAAGTGCTGCACAAGCACAACCAGGCATCCTACTGGAGACAAAGCTCTTGAAAAGCTTCTATCTGATGTGTGGAACTGAGACATAGCCAATGAGAACTTTTCAGCTTGGATTTACTTGAAAATTTTTCAGTCAAAGTTTTGTTTACAAGCATCAACTGAAAAGCTGTACAGTCATCCCCCCTTAATTTGACAGGGTCGTTGCATGGCAAAACTGACTGATTAAGTGGGGTGACATACTAACTGGGGTGTAAGGCATGGGAAAATGAATTTTGGTGCATGGAAAAACCAACTGATTAAGCGGGGTGATGTACTAACCGGGTTCGAATTAACCAGGACCTACTGTATGAATGAAGCCCACAGTATTGTGCAGAGGAGTCAGAAACCTTCAGAAATATTCAACTGCACAAATTTTGGGCAGATTGCATCTGAATGGACACCTGCATTCTGCACTAGATAGTCACAACAGACAAAAGTTGGGTGTTCAAATTGATCCTGACACCAAGCAGGCAGACATGCAGTAGCTCACAAAGGGGCAGAAGAGACAAACAAAGGCACTGAGATCCAGATCACAGCAGAAATGCATGTTGTGTCTTTTTTTGTTGCATGTGGATTGATCTTCATGGAATTGCTGCATTGTGATGAGAGAATGGACTCTGATCTCTACATTGCCATCCTCAGAAGAGTCCATAAAGCCATCAGGAGATAGAGGCCACACCTTTGGAGCACAAGGGATTTCTTCCTGCATGAAGACAATGCACCTTGTCATATCAGTGTTCAAATGGCTGAGTACTTTCATATGATTGTCCAGGAGCTGTGGCCTCATCCCCCCTATAGTCCAGACCTTGCCCCTGGCAACTTTTGGGTATTCCCCACCCTCAAGAAGTTGATCAGGGATATCAGATCTGTTTGAACATCTGGATGACCTGAAAGATCTGGTGAGGGAACATTTCCATGGACTTCTTCCAGATGAGTACCAAAGTGCATTCAATGCAATGGGTTTGTGCTACCAGAAGTGCATTGATGCTGGAGGCGATTTTTGAAGGGCATTGATCATCCAGATCACCATCGCACTGTTGACTGTTTGACTAAAAATTGCTCTGTACTCACCCAGATATGGAGCAGTTGAGCAACTCCAGCCAAGGATGTAGCACTGAATTTCTTCAGTGTCTTTTCTGTTTCATGTGGAAACCTATTTTCTGTCCAAAATGGGCTTTTTCCCTTCATTTAGGTCAGGGGGCATATTGGCTGAGATAATCCAGATTCATTGAAATTTCCTTGAAAAGGGAAGGAATTTAACTTTTCTTGTCAGGAAAAAAACATGTTCAGAAATCTTCATGTCTGAAATAAAGAAGCACTTTCCCTCTAACCTTGTGCAAAAAAGTAGAACTGAAATCTTCCAGAACAACTGAAAAATCATGGTTTTTAGATCTAGTCTTGTTTTGACACTGTTACGACACTACCAGAAGGTTGTAAGCATTTTAAATCCATAACTTGAAGATGTTTTTTGTGATTTTACTTGAAATTTTGCATTTCAATGCACAAAATAGCCAAGTTCTCTCTCTATATCTCTCTGTGTGTATGTGGGTGTATGTATATGTGGGTGTGTGTGGGTGTGTGTGCATGCATGTATATCAACTTGAAAATGTTTCTTTTTGTATTTCTTGAAATTTTGAAAGATTTGTTGTCACGTACTTTGCATGTATTTCCTTTCGAAGGGTTTGGTTGGACAGCTGTGTGCATATGCATGTGAGTGTGTGCATGCATGTGTGCATACAAATAAAGTCAGTCAGTGTGAGTGTGTTCTGGACAGATCTGAATGATCAAGACTGATTTCAAAGGGGTCCAAAAGGAGTTGCAAAATTGGGACATGTGTATGTGTGCATGTGTATGCCTGTGTGCATGCCTGTGTGTAGTCAGTCAGAATTGTATGTGCATGTGCATAGTGCATGCTTATTTTCAAACAATTATGGATATATGACCTGTCACAAATTGTGATGAATACTGAGTTTTTAACACCTGCAATCAGAATTTTTAGAGAAATAGTATTATAAAATACTGACCAACTTAAAATCAATAATTAATGAACATACAATGGCACCAGATATGAAATTTTTATTTTGTGTTGTGAGGCAAGCCCTTTTGACAAAAATCCAATATTAAATTGAAAGGAATTTCAACAATAAAATGTCAGCACCCAAACGGCCCATTCTGATACATGGTTGGCTGGAAGTGGTTGGTTGTTCCTTTCACAGTTCCCAATAAAGTGGACCTGACCTTCTTGAACTGAGACCAAAAGTTGTCCTTTTTTTATTGAACAACTTGGTCGCCATCGCAAAAGAAAAAGGAATATTGTGAATACCCCCTCGTATTTGTTGCCTGCACTTGGCGTCACACACGAAGACGGCTACTCCTGGCATTTGAATTTGTCTTTCATTCGTTCTCTGTGGTTTGTTTCAGTATGTTCCGGAGTCACTGTTGTCGGTTTATCAAGAGAAGATACTTCCGATCGCTGACATCATTCTCCCAAATCAGATGGAGGCAGAGTGCGTCTGACAAGACTCGGTGTCGCCGCACAAAATGGCACAAAAAAAAGAAAGATCTTTAGAAACGAATGAAACGGCATTCTGTTTTTGAAAGTTGTCATTGATCGTTGGAGAAAGAATGAATTTTCATTGAGGGTCAAAAGTAGTGTTTGTTCCTGCGCGTTCTCTGCCCGCTCTCATGACGCACTTGCGATTCTGCGCTGCAGGAAGTTGTGTGAGCAGGCGATCGGATCGGAGGCGGACGCGGTGCAGGTGCTGGAGCAGCTACACGCCCGGGGTCCGTCCGTCGTCGTGCTCAGCAGCACCAACCTCGCCGCCGCCTCAAATTCAAGTCTCGTCGGTTTTGCCAGCTACAAGCACGGTAAATTGCAATGCCGACTTCGAAGATTTTCCTCCAAGCCAAACTGGTCGACATTTGGGTCGCCCCCTGTGGTTTGTTTTGCACCTTGTGACATCCAAATTTGATCTTCGATCCGCCAGAGACAAGGTTGACCCTTCCCCCCAGATCCGGGTTGTATTTTGCAGTCACTTTGTCCTGGATTCCTCTTGCGGACTGACAAAAATATCTTGCCGTGCACAATTTCCTTCCAGAGAACAAGACAGAGAGATTTCGCATGAAAATGAATAAAATCGACGCGATGTTCTTCGGAACCGGGGATTTATTTGCTGCGCTCTGGCTGGCGTGGACGCACAAACACAAGACGGACATCCTGGTAAAATTATGTTCGCGTTCGACTCGCTTGTCTCATGGGAGTCCTGTTGTGTGCACTTGGCGAAATCGAGGTGCACTTACAATTGCCAAGCTTGCTTGTTTCGTGTTGTACGTACACGTCCACGCACGGACGCGACACTTTCTACAATTGCCAAGCTTGCTTGTTTCGTGTTGTACGTACACGTCCACGCACGGGCGCGACACTTTCTTTCCAGACAATAGCAAACAAAGTTTCGTCAACAATGCATCACGTCCTTCAGAGAACCATACGATTGGCTGAATGTGAGTGTGCACTTGGTTGACCAGCATGTCAGCACTGTCGACCGGTCTCCGACAACAAAAATACTTGACCGACTTTTGACTTGAAAATTCACAACGCCTTCCCCAGTTCAGGTGAGCTCACGCTTGACGGTTCCGTTACATCTTTTCCCTCACGTTTACACGTACAGATACATCTGGAGAGGGGAACACTCCCGATTGGGAGCAGCTGGAGCTGAAACTCGTCCAGAGCAAGACGGACATAGAGAATCCAGCGCCAGCTGCAAATGTTGAAGTCATCAGCACCTGAACGCCTCCGAAGTTGTAACACTCAGCAATAACACCATCAGCATTTCAACAGCCAATCTTGCCTGCGTCAAGCGAACTTAAATTCTTCTGTCAAATCAACAAATACACAACGTGCGAAATACAAATGTCGAAATGACCGACTTTTTCTCTTCCGAACTTGTCTCAACGTTTCGAACAATGTTGCGGCATCGCAAAAGAACAAATTCTGCGCGATTGCAGTTTTCCTTTTTGTTCGTGCGCCTCGCAAAAAACGCGGCGTCACTCTCTGCTCGCACGGTGACCGCAGAAGCAAATTTCGTCCACGTTTAGTCTTCGGCAACATCGGCCATTCGGCCAGCTTGTGTTGGGATTCAGGTCGATTCCATACCGCAAGTACACCTGAAGCAGGGATGGAAGTCCCAGGTGGGGAATTTGGTAGAACAAGTGAACCTGTGTGTCCAATTGAATCAGATGATTCCTGACGGCTTCTCTGCACAAATGCTTGAGACATGTCCTCAATTCCTTGTGCAACAAAAAGCTGGGCACATCGACGTTACGAACTTGACCACGACTGTCTTCATACACAAAAGTTGATCCATTTAAACTCTCTCCTGCAGCGAGAAGCAGCATGGCCAAGTCCTTGGACGGATTCACCTCGTGGTGCGCAAGGTGACTCTCGAGAGCATTGACCCCGCCTGCGTTCTGGATGTTGATGAAAGCTCCGCACTCAAGCAGCATTTGAACAATTCTGTGGTTGTCGCCACAAGCTGCCTCAACCAAAACCGAATTGCTCCTGTCGTCACGGGCGTTTATGTCAGCTCCAAGTGAAATGAGAACACCCATGCTCTCAGTTTGACCCATCATTGCAGCTGCCATCAGTGCTGTGCTTCCGTGTGTTCCCAGTCCATTCACCAGAGCCCCAACCTAAAGAATGACGGGAAAAATGTTGACAGCAGAAGTTCACTCTGCACTCCAGCGGGTCCAGATGGCAAGGCAGTCACTGGCATGAACAAAACAAACAGCTGACTTTGTTTTTGGAACAGCAAAAGGTTTTGCAAATTGCCTGCACGAGTTTGGAGATCTTTCTTGTGCACAGCTTGACTTCGCTGTGTTTGCATCAACGCATAACGAACCTGTACAAGAATCTTGATGGTTTCATCGTGGCCGAAGCACGTCGCTGCAGTGAGAGGCGTAATCCCGAGGGAGCTCGGTGAGTTCACATCGGCTCCTGCCTGAAATTCACCCAAATTTCAAGAAGGAACACAAACCCATTTGTACGAGCCTTCCACTGAAAATTCAACAAACTTGGAAGACGAATGAAAAATCACCTCTGCAAGCAGCCGTACGAGGTCTGTTTGCCCTTTGGCTGCTGCACTCACGATCAAAGGTTCTCCCCTAATGTGATCGTTGGGATTCGCTCCGTTGGTCAACATGACCCTCACACACAACAAGTGCCCTATCCTGCAGGCTCTTTGAAACTTTTCGGCAAAGCAGAGACATGTGTCCCTGTCCAGACATCGTTCACCGGAAGGCAAGCACTCGGCGCAGACTCCACTCAATCTGCGCGCAACAGGAAAGTTCATTTGATGTCCCGCATCTTGTTTTGCCATGCGAGGCACGCATAAATGTATTTTCTGTCGTCTTCTGACACTTTTGTACAAATAGGTCAGCAATTCTGGCGTCCTGGAAATTCGCGACGACAAATACCATCTCTCTCTTTTTACGATGAACCAACTTAGCGCGAACAAGGACTGGGGAAAAGATTCGGAGGTTTCAAGTCTGATTGGCCTTCCGTGTTTGCTGCACCAGCTTGGCATGTTTTGCAGGTACACCACTTGACGATCAAGTTCAGTGAGGCAATGGCTGACAGAAGAGTTCCTTTTGTCTCAACTTCGACCTCTTATTTCATCCACTCAATCAAAACAACGACGGGTTGTGTCATTCCCAATACAAAAGCAAGATTTTCATTTCGGTCCACGAAATACGACGAAACTTCTGCGCATACAATTTGGTGGCGCACACATTTGGCAAACAATCACAGTTCCGATATTTTCTTTGTACAACAAAAATATTACAACAAAGAAGCTCGATCAGCAATGTGGAAGAATTGCTTTGACCTCGGATATTTTCGTGCAGGAATTGGAAATGGACGTGAACACGAGGTCGGGCCAGTTGATTCCAAACCCTGGTTACAGACGAGTCTTTTGTTTGCGCTTCCACATCAATGCTCAGTTGATTTCACAAAGGTACCCGATTTTGGCTTTTATCAACAATTTGGCAGCTTCATTTCCACATTCAAGATTTCGAACCGAACGTCACGTTGTCACTGCACTTCTACACAAACGTGGTCTCAAACGCAAAACAAGAAATGTCACCAAATAAACTCATAAGCGTGATATTTCTGGGTGAATAATCATCGTGATTTGGCACATGTATAGCATTGTTTCCCCCTGTTTGCTGACGTGAAAAGGTGACGCCACCCAATTGGCAAACACCATTTGTTTCTCCTGACAAACGCTCACTTCACACTGGATGTTTTGTAACTCTTCCACCCTGTTCAGCACTGGAATTTTTTGAAACGAGCAAGTCGAATCAAGCGGGCCAGACCAAGAATTGTCAATCGAGATATTTGCAGATTTGGTGTTTGTTCCAACACCGTAACTTTCACGTGACACACTCCATCACTCGCTTGGTTGGACGAACAGGACAAACAAAGGCCACCAAGACTTGACGTTCACTGCGAACTTGTTCGACCAACACGGAAATATCGCGTGCATGGTCAAGCTAAAAATTGCTTCTTCCAAAAATATTTCAGAAGTAGAAACCCAGAGACGAAAGGGTTTGAGTGAAAGAATGGATTTTGGAGTCAGCACCAGCATCTAAGGCTACGACTTCAGGATATGGAGCAATGACAAGGCTTGACGGTTCCAATACAGGAGGACGTGAGGCTTCCGGCATCGCTGTCCTCCTGTGCCACCGTATGCACGGATGTCACCGACCCGTGCGTTGAGACGTTCGACTGATTCTTGCTGGACAAGGATCTCAACCCAGTTGGCACATGACTGCTGCAAAAAAACAAAAGCAGAAGGCCACGTGAATTCGAGACAGCTTTTCAAACATGGAAGTTGTTTCCAACGGAAACAGCACGAAACGCAGGAATGTCTTTTCTCCATTGTCACCAATCACAGTTCGTCTGAATCGATTTGGCGGGGGTGGAGGGAGCGTGTTCGATCGGAAATTTTGACGCGAAAATTCCCCTCTTCTGATTTTGAAACGGTTCCATTTTGAACGTTCGTTCATTGCTTGCAGGCGTTTGGACATCACCAAACCAAAGGGTTTGAAAAGCACAGCCTTTCAGCGGAGTCCAGCAACAAACGCAGATAAAGTGACACACTTTGTTTCAGCTTGCACAAACCTGTAATGTTTTTGGCAGTCACGGATGTACTTGTCATACTGACGGTCGAGTTCCCTGGCGGCAGCGATCTGCTCGTGCCTGGCAGGAATCTCGATGCTCTGTGCGCACTGAATCGAACACGCCCAGTGTTGGAACGGCACACACGTGTTGCCCAGATACGGGTTCTTGAACGTTATCACTTTGTACCCTGAAATTCAACACGATCACGATATTCCGCGGGAAACAGAAAGCACACAAATTGACCCGAAACATGTTTTACGTGACAAAGCAAAGACGGTTGTGAGAATGAGGGCCGAAATAAGTTATTTTAAACAACAATCGTTGATAAATTTACCAGATCAAATCAAATCAAACAGTAAACATGTTCTCCAGATGATCCACAATTCTCTGGTGGACAACCGTTGACAAATCTCACTCACTGCTCACTCATGCACCGGGACTCCACACACACACGCGAAACACTTACCAGGCTGAGTGACAAGTTTGGCCGTGTTGCAGAACCCGCACACGTTGAACATTGTGTAGATTTCAGAAATGTAATTCTTCAATACTGTTGCTATGGCAGGGTCCGCAAAGAAGTCAATCTTGAGTCCGATCACTGCCTTGGCCGCCCAAAACTGTAAAGTCTCCGGTTCTCGGGGCAAAAACTCGTTCACGCCACTGACCGCCAGTATGCGTTCATTCACGTCAGTGTGGTACCACATGAATGTGGACTTGAAATAGTTGTGGTTGCCATGTCGATGAACAGTTTTCAGAGAGGACATCTTCAGAAGAAATCCCGGCAAGGCGTCGAGTAAGTTGTTGTCCAGCATCAATGCTTTCAGTTTGGAACAGAACGTCAGTGTGTGAGGCAATGATTTGTTCTGAAGTTTGTTGTTGGTCAAAGCGAGATATTCAAGTGCAGCCATACGGCCGATATCGGCCGGAATCTTGTCCAAGTAGTTGTACTTCATTGAAAGCCACTTTACCGACGGACATTTGAAAATCTGCAACCAAAACCCGAAATTGTTTGTGACAATAATCGGGGGGAGGGGGAGTCAATGCTTCAATCCAACGACGAGAACATCTCATGATGCTTTGCCGATGAAAGACACGAACACCTCACCTCAATGGGCAGTGTGTTGTCATCCCCGTACTTGAAAATTCCATCCAAGTGCAGTTCTGTGAACATGTGACTGTTCAAGTACATCCCCAGCAGAGTCTCTGTCAAAACAGACAAACACTTTCATATGTGCTGTGACAAACAAGAATGCCCCTGGCATTGTGTCGCGCGTTGAGTTGCATCCGTACGCTCTAAGTCCAACATTCAGTTTCCATGATGTAGTGAGGAAGGGGGGTCATACAGGTTTCTTTCCAGACAAAAACTATGCTGTTACTACAAAAACACAAAGGTCTTACCTATCAACAGTACACTCCCTAATGAGCTCTCCAGTCAATGGCAGGCCAGCATATTTGGAAAGAAACCTGTGTGACCAGGGGGGGGGGGGGTTACACAGGTAACTTTCTCCGGGCAGCTCAACTTTTCCATGATGTTGTGACCCGTACACTTTTCCATGATGTTGTGACCAGGGGAGGGGGGGGGGTCACACCGGTTTCATTCTCAGGGCAGCTCAACTTTCCATGACATTGTGACGACCCCCACTCACGTCATGGAAACTGAGGTGTGCACAGACAGACAGACAGACGGACACTGATCACTTCAGTCGCGCTCGCGCGACAAAACACTGACTGCAAGTAGAAGCAAAAATCGAAATACGCTGCACGCAATCTAACCTCTGTTTCTGAGGTACACAGGTTCTTTTCTCCTGCGCAGCCAATCCACAATGAACTGCAGAAAGCGATTCTTCCTTCGGTCCAGTATCACAGTCAAGTACCACAGGTTGTGTGGGATCTCCTGCAACGTAGATTGATCCACATTGGGACTTCGGAACTCGTCAGCGACATCGCCTTGCTACACAGGCGAAGAGACCAAAACAACCCGTACTAATTCACAGTTGTTTGCGCGTCTCAAGGCAAGGCCAGGCCATATTTTTTTCTCACGTTCAAACTTTCCACCAAAATTGTTGTAAATTTTCGGTTTGTAGAGGACACGGAGCGCAAAGTGTTGAATAGCCGCCCTCTATCAGCACTGCAAAAGCGACAAGTACGGTGTCGTCTGAACAAGTTTGTTCTGGGAGGGAGGGGTACCACCAAGACACACAAATATTTTTGGCAGCCATCGTCCTACATGGGGGGCAATGGGACAGATTGCTCGTGTGTTCTGAACACAAAACTTGTCCACCGAGGCGGGGTGCCTGTGTTTTTCATTTCGAACAGAGTCCAGAGCAAAATTCTTTTGTAGACTCTAGATTTTTATTTGCCTTGAAACTTCAATTTTCGCTGTTGGTGGACTCTGGTGAGGGTTTGGAGGCTTTGGGTAGAAAACTAAATTCAGGTGCGCACATTGCACACGCCGTGGATCGAAGCCCACTGTCAGTCCACGCCTCTTGCGCATGCGATGAAACACGTAGATCTGGACTCTATCTGACAAAAGCAACGTTCAGATCCACAAGGACCGTGAACCGTGTTTACCCCCAAATCAAACTCGTCGTCAACAATTTTCTTCTGGAGTTTTGTGATCCATTCTGCACACAGAGCCGGATCATTCTGGAGTCTTCTCAACAGCAATAGCTCATAACCGTGAAAATCGACAGGCATTTTGGCCGGCCCAGTCCAGAAACCGCAATTTTACGAAAATTCCATTTTCCTCCTGGCCACCATATTGATTTTCCCGATTTTCAATCGTGTCAGGATTGCCAGACAACAAGCATCATGTGACAAGCCAAGATGGCAGCCCCCAGTGTTTCAGACTTTTTGCATTTTTCTCGGAGAATTGCAGCATGAAAGAGAACTTTTTTGACCATGGAGAAGAACCGAAAACAGACGCAGACTTCTGCTGCCAGTTGTGAGCATGAATATCCGTTTGGGAAGGAAGTTCAAGTGTCTTCCGAGCGATTGTTTACCTCTTTCTGCAACAACTTGTGGCTTGGCCAATGGGAGTTGGCCAGAAGTTGTATCGGTCAACTCAGGAAGCAAAAAGATCTGTGCAATCAAGATGTGGACCGACTTCTGTACAGTATTGCGGAAAATCCAACGGGGTACAGGTCGGTGATTATTTTTCAAGCCTGCAATCGTGCCCAACGCGCGCTTCGGCTGAGGACACACACACCGCATGTTATCTGCGTTCGTGTCGAAAGCTGTCGTCTGTGTGTCCCTGGCCTTGGTGTTGTTTTCATCATCACTGTGGTTGTGTTTCTGTTTGTGTGTGGATCTGCTTGTAGACACAATGCTTGGGAAGGGGAGGGGGTAAAGCAATGGAATTTACAAATGGTTAGTGGCACATCATCCTGAACAATTTCAAAATGCTAGAGATGATTCTTGGTTACCTTTTTCATTTTACTGGATTAATTTCCATGCCCACAGACAAACAAATACCGGTAATATCGAGTGAAATTCAAGGACCAGCATATTTTGTGGGTGACTCAAAGAATGTCAAAAACAAATACAACTGCAAATAAATACGTTCTGCCACCCGTTTCCAGAAATCGCGTCCTGTCTGCTGATCACTTGCTGTGATCACGCTTTGTGCATGCTGATAACTTTATCGCTTTTTTGTGTAATTTTCGTGATGAACATTGGCCGACTTTTGAACTGAGTGTCGTGTGAAATCCTTTGCAGCCTGGGATCTGCAACATCGTTTTTATCTCCTCACCACTTGTCGTGGCTCAGCTTTCTGGAATGTGTGAAAGGAAACACTGCTTCGGTGAGATATCTTTTGTGCTTTTTGTAATCACTGAATTTGAACAAAGACATTTTGATGTTGGCGAAAAATACCCAATTTTTTTCCACGTTTTACGAACAAGGAAACGCAACTGCGGAGAGAAATTGAATTTCGCTGTTTGCTGACTGAAGCTTGCCAGGATGCTTCGTCGAACATTGTTCGTGTACGTGATTTTCCCTCAACACTGCTCATTATAACAGTTTTGTTCTTCTAGATGAAATGGTGGAAGGTGTACATCTGATTGGACCCGTCTTCATTGGTATTTCAGGAGATTTACCAGTTTCACGCGGTGGTGGGGAGCAAGCGATCCAAAGGGAACTCAGGCCTTGCCCCGAGTGGTGCGAACTTGTCCAAAGCGTGTCAGGAATTTCTCGGAGATTTATTGCGGAAAAGGCCGGCTGTTTGTCACTGTCTTATTCAGCACCTCATGCGCCCAGCTTCTGAGAAGAACTGTTCACTTCTCCACAATGTTTACCTGCAGACGTTGCTCGTGCTGTTGGCCGAGATTACCAGTGTGGCGAAAGACAATGACGAAACGGTTTCCAGATTCTGTGATATCCTGGCACTTTTTGACCCACCTGAAAGAACGAAAGGCCCTGCGCTTGCCAAATTTTTGGAAGATTTGTACGTTGCATGTGAAAGTGGGTCGTTGAGACTGGAGTGCATTTATTCTTGTTTGGTGGGCAAAGATTCACAATTTTTGTTGAAAGAGTTCTGTGATGTGCAGTGGGAAACCTCTAAGATCAGGTTTGAAAAAGACGTTGCCAAGGGAGAAGGATATTCTGCAGCTGCAAGGACCCTTTTGGGATTGAGCAATGAAAATGCTCTCACTGGAAGATACCCTTGGAGGAATCTGTTCCTGTTGTGCCTTGCAAACCAACGACATTTCCTTGATGTGCTCATTGTAAGTTGCGACAAAAGTCTGGTGCTTTTCATAGTTTATCAGCATGTTAGCTCTCATATTGACAAAACAAACACTGCCAAGGTGACGCCGAACGTTTCATGACTCATTGTACGTAGTTCCCATTCAGTTCTCAACGCAGTGCTCCTGTTTTCAGGAAACCGCCATCGCCTTCATTCAGACCAGTCAGTTCGACAAGTTGTCCACGCTGTTGAAGCCAAAAGACTTTCATCCACTTTGCCCACTTTTGTTGATTGTTGGCTGGGAACACTGCTCAAGTATCGACGAAGCGAGGACCCTCGTCCACACCTTGGGTTCGAAGGTGGTGCGTTGAACAAGTGCTCGTACCTGCGAGAATGAATATTGTAAGATTTCAATGGCAACGAATGTTGCAAAGTCGAAAATGCGTGCCGCAAAATTGTTCTTATTCCGTTTCAGGACTACGGTGAAGGATTGTTGACAGATTTGATTCCCAAGATGAAACATCAAGTCGACCTTGTTCAATGGTGCTTGGAAAAAGCAAGGTACCCACAAATTTTCTGCTTCTTGCCACGGCAGTCAAACTGATATGAGATCATTTTCGCAAAAGTCCGCCGGTCTCACAACATGACTTTGGACTTCATCTTTGCACAGTATGGACTGTTGTTTTCTCATGTCTGGTGAAATGTTCAAATTTCCAGGTCCTCTGGCAGACAAGCAGGCGCATCTCTGCCGTTCCAGAGTCTTGAAGGCTACTCTGCGCTGCATCTTTTGCATCACTGCGCGAACCTCTCGGACTTTGACATGAACGAGGTGCTTCACATCCTGCGGACCAGACGGTGCAGTCTCTCAGGTATTTGTTGTCCGATATGCAGCATCCTGTGGCACAACACGAAAGACAGCAAGAAGCAGTGCGTAAGCCGGGTGCGATGTCCGTGGAGGAAACAGAACAGTCATTTCTTTGGCAACCAGTGCTTGGGGTAGCAGTTGTCTCTTTTTGTGCTACTACGAGGGGAATCTCACTCCTCTCCGGTTTTTTCTCAATTTACTCTGGGCGTGCAGGTGTGGTTTCTTCCGGAAAGGGCATGAGGGTTTTCATAACCAATACCTATGATGTGCTCATGCCATCACTCACTCAGAAGACCTATCTTCGACCTCAGTGACCCTCAAAAGTGGGTCGATCTCAGTCTGTCTGCGGCACCGGCACCATTGACGACACGATGTTTGTGCTTGTGTTTCTCCTGGTTATTGCCATGGCGTACACACCCCTCGCTCAAAGAATGGAACAAAGAGCCACCATCAAGTTCCTGCAGAAGAGTGGCCAGACTGTCATGCAGATTTGGAGAGCTCTCCATAGAGTATACGGTGCAGCTGCGCTCGGCAAGACACAGGTCAGGGTGTGGTTCGATCGCTTCAAAACTGGTGACATGACGACCCCAACCAAGGATTCTGCTCACCCTGGAAGACCCAGAAGACGGCTGCAACATGCTCAAACCATCCAGGACTTGTTGGCCACTGACAGTAGGATGAGTTTGGACGACCTCAGTCACCAAAGTGGATTGTCCCGGTCCAGTGTGCATAGACTTTTGAAGAAGGACTTAAAGTTGACGAAACTCAGTGCAAAATTTGTGCCTCGAATACTGACTCAAGACCAAAAGGAGCAGCGTGTGAACATGTGTCGACAGAACCTGGATCTTTTCAAAGCAGACACCACCCTAATGGAGAAAGTCATCACAACAGACGAGACTTGGATCCCTCTCTTTGACCCTGTGACCAAGCAGGCTTCAGCTGAATGGAGACCTAAAGGCAGTGTGCATCCCCAGAAAGCTCTCCGCGCCCGGGTGACACGGAAAACAATGCTAGTCTTATTCTTTGACACAATGGGCGTGGTACATCTTGAGTTTTTACCCCAAAGAATGACTGTCAATGGCGAGTACTGGGTCCAAATTTTGTCCAACTTGAAGGAGAGCATAAGGAAGAAGCAACCCATCATGTGGCGTGGGGGTTTCGACGGCCAAACTGACAGAGATTTCATTTTGCATATGGACAATGCGACCCCCCATACAGGTGTTGATGCCCTTGCCTTCTACGGTGAAAACAACTTGCTTGCACACCCACCTTACAGTCCGGACCTAGCACCGTGTGACTATTGGGCTTTCCCAACCTTGAAATCAAAGATCAGAGGAACCAAATTTCAGACCATCAATGAGGCTCAACGTGAAGTGCGACGTGTGCTGCACGCGACCCCAAGACAAGAATTTGAACAAGCAATTTATGACATGCCAATCAGGTGGTCAAAGTGTTGTTCCGCCGGAGGAGAGTACTTCGAGGGAAGCAATCACACGTATGATCCTGCAGATTTGCCACCAGAAAGTGCAGAGGACAGTGAGCAGAGTGAGGAGGACTCAGACTGATCGCACAACTGACTGCCGCCGACGGATACGGACTTTGGAATGTTGAAGTCATTTTAGGACTGTCTTTACATGTTCTTTTTCATTGTTTGCGCATGGCAACCTGTTCCTTTTATGCATGTCAATGTTTCAACAAAGTTTCAGAATTTTCCGACATTGTTGTCCATCTTTTTTTGAGAAAAAACCGGAGAGGAGTGAGATTCCCCTCGTATGTGCTGCTGACTGCCCAACTTGGCGACCGAACCAGCCTTTTGTGTTTCTCCAAAATTCTCCCCAGGAACAAAATCGTACACCAATTTTCGGATCCTTGTTTTTGGCCCCTGTGAACTCTATTCTCAGTTTGAAATGAACAAAGTATTTCCTTGGAAGGAAAGACGTTTGAAAATATCCTGGTTTTGATCAGCTGTTTGAGGGACAGGAAACACGCAGCAATACTTCGTGTTTGGAGACAGTACCGATGTGTTCTTGGAATTTTCAGTGAGAGATTCAAAGAGCAGAAAGGACAAAGCTGTGAGATTTGCTGATGCTCAAGAAAAATGCACTGTCGACCAGACAGAGTCTGAACTGGAGGCGGAGCAACACGTGGACATTGTCATGTACCGCGCCTACTGCGCCCTGAAGCTGGTGATGGACGTCCTCGCCTTCTGCGCTCAGTCCAGCAACTGGGAAATGTTGCGAAGTTTGCAAGGACAAACCAACTCGACGAAAGAACCAGACGCAATCAATGCAATGGAGTCATTTCAGCAGGTGACATTTCTTTCCAGTATGCGTTGATTGACCAAGTTTTTCATTTGGAACGCGTTGATGCCGATGTGCATCGCAATGCTGCAACACCTATTGAAGGTATGGCACCGCTTTATCTGTAGAATATTTTGAGGCTAGTCATTCGTGACATTATTTATTTATCATCTCAGGTTTACACCGAGAACGTGATGGACAAACTGAATGCAGCAAAGGATTTGTTGTCCAGGATTCACCCTCTCCGCTTCAGAGTGGAACTTCTCGAGAACATTTTATCGATGTTGTTCCTCACAAACGAAGACCTGCAGATCGATGCGGAGACGCTCTCGGACAGCGGCGAGGAGTACGGCGGCGATACGACTCAACTGAGTCGCCATCTGAGCAACGAAAGTGGAAATAACAGTTTGAACGTTTCTCAAATGGACTCAACGGAACCGGTGGCAGTGGCTGATGCGAGCCATTTCTTCAGCATCTCGGATGACAATGTGATGCTGTGGTCAGACAAGACTTCGTCGACAAATCCCAGCGTGGACATGGGACCAAACGTCACTGCTTCATTGGCAAAAGATCCCTTGCTCTCCATGGTGAAAACGTATTCAGTGAAAGACTCATCCGATCAAAGTGAAGTTTCCAGACCAAAATCTAAGGGTGCCACGGCCGCAATGATTTCGGATTTGTTGCGGAAACCATCAGGTAGCAACAGTGTCACCAGCACTGGCAGTCTCTGTGGTGGGTACAAAGTCGGCTTTCTAGTCAATGAATTTTTGGTCAGGGACATGCTTCACATACTCAAGGAATGTCTGGTTGAACTGAACACAACAAAATTCAAATTGATCAACGGATCCAAAGAAAGTTCCACTGACGAAGTAGCTGCCTTCAGTGTGGCGCACAGCAGAGAGATGGAATCGCTCATGAAGCTGTGCGTGGAATCGGATGTAGACGAAGAAAAGCTTCAGCAGCGGATCAGCAAGTTGCAGCAGTGCGTCAGTGAAGCTTCCTGGAGGTTCCAGTTGGCTGCACATGACTGGCTGCCAACGCAACCTGGAGACATCGTTGTTGACCTGGGCAGAGTGCAGGACAACGACGAGGATTGGGGTATGAAACGAAATATCATCATTCGTGTCAAGGCAGAAGTAGTGTCTTCTGAATTATTCATGTCCTGTTAGTCTACGGACAGTCACACAAGGTTTATTGTGTATTTTCCAGAAACTGAAGTCGATCTCCCAAGGAAGGCGAGGCGAAAAAGAAAATCCCGTATTTCTTCAGGTAGACATGTTCCAAGATTACTCGCTACTTGCAGCCTCACTGAAAACAAGAAAGATAAACAGCACGGCAAGTTCAGCCGAACAGAACAATAAAAAAAGAAAACACCTTTGTCCAGGAACCGAAGTGGCCACGTCAGCGAACGAGAGCGAGTCAGTGCTCGAATCGATGCTCACCACAGACGAGAGTGCAGTGAGCCACAGTAGCAATAGCAGATCCGCTGGCCCGGCCGGTCTACTGGCAGGAGTCGTCTGTGGGATGTTCAAGCCCAAGATGGACATCATCCCACGGATGTTGGCCCCGAAGCACACACTCCTCACCATGTGTTTGCGCAGAGGCAAATACAGTCAAGCAGAACAAGTTGTCAAGGTGAGAATCACGTGGTCAGTTTTCTGCAGTTGGATTTTGGGGAGATTCCACCCGAAGCAACATGAGTTACTCGTGCGGACGATCTTCTCATGGACAGATGTTCAGCCTGGAGAAGGAGCCTGAAGCTGCTGAGGTGGTTTTCTCTGGTCAATATCAGTCGGCAGTGAAGAAGATTCAAAGTCTCGACTTGTCCAAACCAACGGCGAAGCCTCCGAGCACAGCACCCGGTAAACCTGTCGGCCGGTCCGGGAGGCCGCGGCTCAGTGCGATCGCGAGTGTGGCGGCGGCTGGAATCGCTTCCGTGTCCGCAACCAGCTCAGTGGATCAGGTGTGCTTTATGTGCTCACGCTCAGAAAGTTGGTGTTTTGAGAGATCAGAGGTGACAAAGTAAACAAGATGTCCTTTTCGTGCTCTGAATCCAGGTGTTGAGTCTCGGAGTGTTGCCGTCGTTTTCACCGTCCGTTTTGGCTGAGCTGCACGAGAGCAACACGACCCTGGCCAGCTTTGTCCTGGACAGCCAAGTCCCAGTCATGATCATCCTGGATCTGGTGTGTGTGGCCTCGCGATCCTGGGAAGCTTCCACCAGTCTCCTGGACATGGCCAAGAATAGGTTTGTACTGCAGGAGAATGCTTTCAGATCTGTGAATGACCACCTGTGGGTGAACAAGAGAGAAGTGTTCAGCTTTGCAGTTTGTTGTTGGTGTGCGTTGACGAATCGGCAATTCGTCGTTCGCTCAAAATTTGTGTGTGAATATAAAAGTGACGTGGGCGTCCTATTTCTTGAAGGATTGTTGCATCTGGGGCTGCATTGTCCACGAAGCAGGAGCAGCAACAGTCCCACACAATGGGGATCAGGAAGTTGCTGCTGCAGCTGTCTGAGCTGCTGAAACTTGGGTCCATTGACGGCAGCACGGAGATGAGCGAAAAGTTCTTCAGAAAAAGCATCGGACAGACATTGCTCTGCGGAACGTCACCAGTTTACGTACGTTGTTGTTTTGTGTCCACGATTCCAAGGTCCCGACCCACAAAAATTGTGTGTATTCACTTCGGCAGTGATTGCGTTCACAACCATCTGCTTGAGTGTTTTCTTTTTGTTTCTCTGTGTGGAAATCGACTGTTACGATGTCAGACTCGAGCTGTTTCTTTGCAGGCAGACTCAGTGAAGTATCAGGCTGGTCTTTTCCTGGAGTTGGAGAAAAATATCAAACGCGCCGAGAGAGCCCAGGAAGACGCCAAGAAGTGGGAGACGCACAAACTAATTCAAAGCACTCAACAGCAGTGGGAAGGAGCGTCAGACAAGCCAGTGGTCACTCACGAGAAGCCACTGGTCAGGATTGCCATCAAACATCTGATGTTGGCCATGAAAAAGCTGTGTCCGGCTGAAGGGGTGGCAGGAAGAATGTTGAAGGGCTGCGTTGCGCCAAGTGCCCACAGGAGAAACTACTTGCAGAGTCTGTACGACCACGTGAAGACTCTGTCGTGTTTTGTTGAAGATTGCCTGGAGAAACCCAAAGGTGGGTTAGATGGTGTTACAAATTTGCTTGATTGTCAGGGCATTTGGGGACAAACTTTGTGTGTACAATAACTGTCAGAAGGAAATTAAGTCTTTCGTCAGATACTGCAATAGCCAAGCTGAACTCATAAAATTGAACGTTCTGCAGATCTGACAACGATGGAGTACTTCAAGATGCTGGAAGAAAGTCCCACCCAGATTCTGGGCAGGTTGATCTTCGTCAACAACTTTGCTCCAACAAAGTACGCCTTGTATTTTCCCTGCTGCATGTTTATCAGCCGCTTGCGCTGTTTTTGCCATTGCTTACGTGTCGGGCACCTGTCCAATGACCACTTGCCAACTTTGCTTCCCTCTCCCCCAGCCCCACCCATGGTCTTGTCTGAAGGTTAGACTTGTCATTTTTGTCTGTTTTTGGTTTTGTCCAGAAATGCTGTCTGAAAATGCCCAATTTTCAGTCACAAAGAATTTTGGACTTGTCATTGTTGTCCATTGACTTTCTCAGTGTGTTGGGTACAGGCTGCCGGCGATCTACGCAGCGAGCGGCTGACATTCTACTTCAAAGTCTAGTGTTCACTTTGTCTGTTCACAGAGTTGCAAATAAACTGGTTGTGATGTCATTGTGACAGGTTAGAATCAGTCGCAGACAAACTGCACGTGAAGCTGATGCAGATCATCGTCAATAACTGCTGCCCGACCGTTCCAGTCAGCACAGGTTTGTCATTCATTTTGTTTGGAAGAAGCTTGCCAACGACCGGCAAAAAGCATTGGCCCCGAAAGAAATGGAGACACTCAAAGGGTTTTTTTTGCTTCAGTGAGTAGAAGTGCCAGCAATGCCAAGGAAGTGTTGACACCTGTGTGGTCGGAAGGTCGTCTTGTCCTGAATCAATCAGCGAGGAAGCCATCGCTCATTGCCAGACACCCAGAAGTGGCCGTCAGGGAGATACTCACCAGACTCGTTCAACTCATGAAAGGTACAGACAGTTGAATTCGGACTGGATCTCACTGCACGCTGTCCCGTGCGTTTGACCAACCCAGTTTTGCAAAATGTTTCTGGTTCCATTTGTCCTTTCAGACTTCGCAGATCTGAACAACACAATAGGAGTGTTCACCTACGAGGTGGCTAAGTGTATGGTGCACCATTCGTCAGTGGAAGAGGCTTTGCTGGAAACAAGAGAACTTGTCAGTGTAGATCTGAGTGTGCTGAAGTCAAGAGAGGATCTTCTTTGTTTCTACGGGAATCTCGTCAACCTGTTCACTGTTCATGCCTTGCTCTCGTTCATTGGTGGCAGACACCCAAAGGTGAAAATACACTTTTTGCGAAGATTTTTTCGTGACAAATTTTGAAATCGCTGTTTTGTCGCTTTGCAGGTCTAAGAAATACTGAGATTCTCAGTTGCGAAGATTTTCAAGTTTTTGTATCATATCACGTGACGACCGCTGAAGTTTGTATTTTTGTGTGTCCTCCAACAGGCACCAAGTGCGAGCGAGCGAAAACTCAGCAGACAACTGAGCAGAGCTATCAGTTCGGTGTCTGCCAACTCCGAAGGTTCCTGGGCTGACATCGACGCCTCAACGCTGCTGCCGTCCACAGAAACCGACTGGGCCATCTATCAGAACCAAGTGGCCTATTCAGTCGGTCAACTGGGCGTCATAAGGCGAGTTTCTTTCCAATTCAGCCGCTTGTCTTTGAGTGTTCGTCTTGCAACAATATATTTTCTGGTGCATTACAGTCTCTTCGATCTGAAGTATGTTCTCGTGAGGTCTGGCCTCCCAGCGCCAACTTACGGCTACGGGCTCATGGAAGCAAGGTGGCACGGTATGTCGTGAAAAGATTTTGTGTGGGGCACAATTCGTCAGCTGCTCTCCAACCATGATCAACATCATGTGTGGTAATTGTGTTCAGAGTTGAGTGCGGTGGATCCATGGAAGAAGTTTGGGCCTCCACCAGAACCGAGATTGACGTTCATGTTGAGCAGTGGACACATGTCATCTCCGCCTCTGCAGGTATCGAAGGATCCCAGTGTGAGGTTGACAGAATGGTAGGACAGGACTGAAAAATAACACCTGACAAGTCGTGTGTGTTTCTCGAACTCTTCTCAGGTGCTGAGTCCAGACATGGTGGTGACACAGCTGCGATCAGCTATGAAGGAGTACTTCGCAGCAACCGTCACTGTTGACCAAGAGGCCAACACCGTAAGCCAGTGAAACATTCCTTTTGCTAAAGACGTTCTGAATAATTTCCCACTCCAGATTCTGTGTGTCAAACACGGACAAAATTCAAGGACCCGATTTGTTCGGGGGAAGATCGTCAGGAAAGCGGAATCCAAAGCAGAAAAAAACTTTTTTTTAGATATTCTTGCCGCAGCTGCTGCTGTGGTACAAAAAGGATCTGGTTGGTGAGAAAGCGACGCCTGATGTGCGGCACGAGGGACTCGTCAACTTCGTGGCGTCGCAAGTGTCGGACGAATTGAGCGCGAAGTTGCTCGCAGCGGTGGCTCAGCAGTCTTCACAAAGCTGTGGTGTGTGTTGTGCAGTTGTGATTGCTAGTGGCAGGATCCGGAACAACACACCACAGGATGTCTCCGTTTTGATGTGAAATTCCTGCAGCCATCGCAATGTATCCACCTTCCACTTTTCAGCTGAAGCGACAGGTGGAACATTCACAATTCACACCATTCCGCACAACATGGAGTTCGGCTTCATATTTGATTACGACCAGTTTGAGAGCGTGGAGGATCTGACTGTTCAGCGCCAACGCAGACGGTCTTCTCTTCCACCCAGAATTCAAGCGCCGTTTGATGGTTCCCCGAGAGCAACGAAGGACCACACAGTCTACACAACACATGTGACTCATGAAGATAAGGCGTCGTTCAGTCTGACAGGCATTACACTGGACTATCTGAAGTCAAAGTCCACGCTTGTGGCTGTTCTCTCCTCTCTGGTTGCCAGCGAAGAAAATCAAAGTGCGACTTCATTCCACGATCTTCCTGAGGATCAGAAACTCATTCGGAAATTCAGACTTGAGAACTTGAGAACCACATTTCCCAAGCTTTACCAACACCTGATGCTGCAGGTGGTTCCAGTGGAGCGAGGCAGGAACCCGGAGACCTCCGAGTCTTTCCAGGCTCTGATGACCTCCAATCTGAGTGAGATTTTCAGAATCTGTTTGTTGTGCAGTCCAGATCAGAAGCAGTATCACCTCATGGTGCATAGAATCATCAGGCACTTGCTGGAACAAGGGAAGTGGGACGAACTGCTGCGAATGCTGGATGAGATTCCAGAATCGGCCGTGCAGAGTCACGAGGAGCTCATCTCGCTCAGAAATTTCTTGCTGTGTTGTGTCGCTCAGTCACAAGGAGCGTCAGTGCACACTGGAGTTTCAGAAGCGTGGCGGTATCTGCTGCAGATCACAGACCCGTTGATGAAATCTCGCGCGGTGAGTGAACTTGACTGCTTGAGTGTTTTCTTGAAATTAACCATGAATTGGGCAGAAGAGATTTTGACTTTCATTCAAATTGTTACGCATCGTGACAGGTGCTCGGATCACTTCGCCTCTGGTCAGCAGATTCGTGCGTTCGTGCGCTCGAAGATTGTGTTCGCGACAGTGCAACAACCCCTGATCTGAAAGAGGCATTGATCAACAAGCTGGAACAAATCAAAGTCTACGAGAAGGTACTTGTGTATGTTCCTGTGACCTCTGGGCAATTGTGAAAAGGTTACACCGTCGACAAGTGAGCACACCGTGTTTGTGTTGCCGACATTTTCGCTGAGAACACAAACCCAAACCAGAACGAATCCGACAGAATCCCAGCCGATATTATTTTGTGCAGGTGACGGAGTGCGCGAAAACGCTGCAAATCTCGGGTCACGTGGAGCTGTCGAGACGTGATCTGGACGACCTGAGCACGGACGAGCTGACGCACGACGTGCTGGAGAGACTGTGCGCGTGGCCCGAGGCGCAGCGCAGATCCCTGGAGCATCCGGAGCTTGTGCTGCAAGTGCTGCTGCTGTGCTGCGAGTTCGGCGCGGCGCGGAAGTGGGCGCGCCTTCACAGCGCCAGTCTACTCATGCTGCAGGTACTCAGGTCAATCAAGTTATAAAAAGGGTTGAACATCTTTTGGGTTCAGGCCCAAAGGGAGAACCATGAAAATCTCTTTGGCGCATTGTGGCAACGCTCTGGTTGAGGGCTCATGCAGAATCGCATGGCGTCGGGCGTCCAGGTTGAAAACAGGAACTGTCTTCCATGTTCCGGTCAATTTGTTTTCAGGTCATAGAAGAGAAGTACCTGGCGTTTCTTCTGGAAAAAAATGACCCAGAGTACATCAAGGCGTTTCAGGTGACTGTAACTGGCATTTCGTCGGTGATTTGAATTCGCTGTTGTTTGAAATCTGCATGTAATGTTTGAAACAATCACATGTTTTTGAAGGCCTTGGAGCAGGTTCATCAGAAGAGCGCAGTCAGTTGCATCGATCTGTGTTCGCGGCTCATTTCGAGTCTGGAGAACAAGAGCAACACGGTGTTCGTTGTGCAGTACGTGCTGCGCTTCCTCGGTTCTGAGCTCAGTTCAGACAGAGTCCAACGCTTGCGACTGCTCAGACTCGGCTGCAAGGTAGGCAGGGTGTTTGATTGAACACGAATATTCTGGAGGGGAATTTCAAATCTCCCTCGGTCCTCCAGGGGCAACGGTTGGAGGCAATTCACAGCGATAACTGAGATGACATGACTGCTTTGGAATTCTTGGTCTGTGTGTGGGTTGTTGCATACAAAAACAAAACTTCTGATCAGCTGAATTGCTTTTTTGCATTTTAGTCGCTGCTGTGTTTGCCAGAATCAGCAAGAAGCGACTATGACCACCTGGTTGCTCACCCAAGACTCCTCTTTGAACAATTGTTGATGAACATGAAAGTATGTGCCTTTGGTTTGCAAATAAATCTGCTCACATGTCTGGAGAAACCGATATTTATAAACATCACACGATCGTCTTGATTTTCAGGTGGAGTGGGCGGACTCAGTAATGAAAGCTCTCGTGACCGATTGGAACAGTGAGCACAATCAGAAGCTGGGTTTCGATCAGGCGACGTGTGACGAACTCATTGCCACGTACGCTACAAAAGCGCTCGAGTTTCCAGTGCTTCAATACGATGCCGGTGAGACCTTGTTTGGTCCTTTTCTTTTCAAACCTGCTGCTTTTGCCAAGTGGCGGACCAAAAGTGTTTATCATTCAGGCAGAATTTTCCAAAACATTCCCCATGCTGATATCAAGAACGCGTTCTCCTTTGTTTCAGGGACCCCAGCTTCACTTCCCAGAGTCGCCAGCAGCTTGTCTCTTGCTTCCAATGTGTCAGGCGGATCGAAGTCCTTCCGCAGACAGAGTGTCACTCCGATCGTCCCACTGACCGCCGCTGGTCCATCTCTCACTCCGCACAGATTCTCCAGAAACCTTTCCTACAATCAGCTGCAGGCGCTGAAGATTTCATGTGAGGCTCCAGTGCTTCGTGTGATCGGCGTACTCAAATTTTATGTCCATGTCCGCACTTCAGCAGAAACATAATATGCCACTGACTTCATTGCAGCTTCCTCTGGGCAGATCAGGCCGGTGTCAGAGAGTCTTCCGACGTCAGGTTCTTCCAGCATGAAAAGAGCCTCAACGGCGACTGGCGCCTTGGACTCAGCCCTCGCACCTCATGGCTCTTCGGGCAAGAGATCGTCTTCTCCAGGGTTCGTGATTCCACCCGAGCCGCCCAACAAGGACCAGTGGGTGCCCGATTATGAGGCGGAAGTGTGTATGGTGTGCCGCATCAGTAGGTTCAGCATGGTGAGCATCAGACACTGACTAAAGTTCAATGTCAGCACCGTTCTTGGAGTATTTTTGAGAAACTTGCTTGGAATAGTAGGTGTGGTGCACAAATCCGCCACACAAAGAAAAGAAATGTGTTCTTCATTTTCATTTTTGAGACTTTATTTTGCGTCCTGAAAAGTTTTCGACATCAGGAGGTTTAGTTGCAACACGTGGGAAGGTACATGGGACGTGCGATGTGGCGTTACAGGCTGGAAATCAGTTTCACTCATTTATAAATTTTGAAAATGGTGTAAAACTATTCACACGCCACCATCCTTTCATAAACAGTGTCTGTTTCATTTCACTTTTTAGGTGATTTGAACCTTGAAGCATACATTATGTATATTGTATGGTGATGGTGAAAATCACCTATAGGCATCACAAGGCTAAATCTGTGAACGCGAGTTTGAAAGTGTTCTATTTGTTCGATTTTGGTCATGTTTGGTTTTTTCATTCACTTTCGGGTTGTAGTTGATGCCCGAAGTGTCAAAAGAAAAAATTTTTGCATTTACATATTTTTACGGGCAAAAAACTAATATGGCCGACATGGTGAAATTTGGGTATGGCTGTATAAATGGCTTTATAGCTTGGAAATGGTTGATATTTGCTGAAGAGAATATTAA
>JAAUXT010054231.1_pt1 | contig 25082 bp, 32 predicted proteins | sample 7278171 | NCBI WGS metagenome assembly JAAUXT01 (sample SAMN14350112, study PRJNA611818) | marine sediment metagenome | isolation source: surface marine sediment (1.8m) | place: French Polynesia: Moorea | collected 2018-08
ATGGAATGTGTACGACAGATAAAGACTATTCTACAACAATAATAGCTCAGCGATGAATATTCAAAAAGCAGTGGAGAGAGTGTAAGTGCCCGGATGAAGGGAAGCAGCTGAGAGTTTGAGAAGAGTACTCAAGGTGCAGAGTGTGATCTCCTCTGGTTGACCTAACAGCACGGCACAAAAAGTCTGCGTTGGTTATCGGACCGCTGCACCTGACTCGGTAGACTGTCACATGAGTGTGACAGCTGGACATTTGAGTAACGACTCAGAATTGCGCGTGATTATAACGGACTTTATTCACCGGTTTCACACTATTAGAGACAGAACACTAACGGAGACACTGCCGGATGTTTGCAAAAAGCAGTGTCGTTAGGAATGTGTGTCATTGGGGCGAAGATGGCAACTTCGCAGAACTTTGTGGCTGAATGAGGAAGTATGTCGCAGGGATTCAACATCCGATGGGCTCGGGTGAAATCGGATGAAATCGGGTGAAATTGGGTAAAATTGGGTGAAATCGGGTGAAATTGGATGAAATCGGGTGAAATCGGGTGAAATTGGGTGAAATCAGATGAAATCGGATGAAATCGGGTGAAATTGGGTGAAATCGGATGAAATCGGATAAAATTGGGTGAAATCAGGTGAAATCGGGTGAAATCGGGTGAAATCGGGTGAAATCGGATGAAATCGGGTGAAATCGGGTGAAATTGGGTGAGATCAGGTGAAATCGGGTGAAACCGGGTGAAATCGGGTGAAACTGGGTGAAATTGGATGAAATCGGGTGAAATCGGGTGAAATCAGGTGAAATCGGGTGAAATCAGGTGAAATCGGATGAAACCGGGTGAAATCGGGTGAAATCGGGTAAAATCGGGTGAAATCAGGTGAAATCGGATGAAACCGGGTGAAATCGGGTGAAACCGGGTGAAATCAGATGAAATCGGGTGAAATCGGGTGAAATTGGGTGAAATCGGGTGAAACTGGGTGAAATCGGGTGAAATCGGATGAAATCGGGTGAAATTGGGTGAAATCGGGTGAAATTGGGTGAAATCGGATGAAATCGGGTGAAATCGGGTGAAATCGGGTGAAACCGGGTGAAATCGGGTGAAACCGGGTGAAATCGGGTGAAATCGCACTCATGAGCGTATACTACAACCGGCTGTTTATGAATGAAGTTCTGCGCTCACATAAACACAAAACGTACTGACCAAAACAACAAACAAAGAAATAAACGACAAACCAATGACTGCTGAAAATCATCAAAATAGGTCACGAGATGCGAAAAACTCGACAATACGCTTGCATGTGTGCGTGCGTGTGCGCATGTGTGCGTGCGTGTGCGCATGTGTGCGTGCACGTGCGCTTGCAGGTGCACGCACGTGTGTGCGTGCGTGTACTTGCACGGGTGCGTGAGTGTGTGTTTGCGCGGATGTGCGTTCGCGTTTTCAGGTGCTCTCTGCTTCTTTTTCATTTGTTTGCTCTATTTTTTTACTTTTTTGTACTTTCTCATTTTTTTGCGCTGAAGACCAAACTTTCTTGAGCTCATTTCCACTTCCGGCATTGCCGCGATTAAATCCGTAAAGTGTCAGCAGACTATTTTGGCGGAAGAAAAACTTCAAGATTTTTCTTCAATTCAAGGCAATATATTTTCTAAATTAAACTCAATTAGAAACGAACATTTCGGTGTTATTTTTTTGTGAAAACTCAGAACGTCCATCTGTTTGACGCGTCCCGAAGTTTTGACGCTGCGTCAATTGGCAAAGAAACGCACAAACTGCTGGTGCAACGCTTTTGAATGCGTTTGATAACAATACGAGTGTTGGTCTATTTGTTCCACAGAGAACAATTCAAAGCAATTTCAAGGCAATTTCGTTTCGTGGAGTCATAAAAAGTTTGTACAAATTTCACATTTTGCATTTGTGTGCAAGTTACACGGTCACTGAAGAATGTGTGATCACAATTCATTGTGTGCGTGTGTGTGTGTGTGTGTGTGTGTGTGTGTGTGGTGTGCTTATGTGTGTTGAGTAACAAAATGCACTGAACTTTTGCACAAAGAGTAGCAGCAGCTATACGCGAAACCATGTACACAATACAACAAAATGTCACAAAACATAGGATTTGAAAATCGACAATTGGTTTACAGGTCATACAAGCGTACGATACGCACAGTTTCTCATACCAGGCTCAGTCACAAAATCTGCGTGTGTGTGTGTGTGTGTATGCGTGCGTGTGTGTGCGTGCTTACGTGTGTTTGAATAACAAAATGTACCAAACTTTTGCACATTGAGTAGCAGCGACATGTAACCAAGTACAAAATACAATAAAATGTCACAAAACATTGGAATTGAAAACAGACAAAATTGGTTTACAGAAAAACAGGATATATGTCCAGTTTCTCGCACAGTATTGGCTCACGGGACTATCGAGGCAGGCGTCGGGCAGGCGTGTGTGCGCGTGTGTGCGTGTGTGTGTGTGCGTGTGTGCGTGTGTGTGCGTGTGTGCGTGTGTGTGCATGTGTGTGCGTGTGTGCATGCATGTGAGAATGCGAGTTATTCGTGTACGTGTGTGTGTGCGTGTGCGTGTGTGTGCATGTGTGTGTGCATGTGTGTGCGTGTGTGCATGTGTGTGTGTGTGTGCATGTGTGTGTGTGCGTGTGTGCGTGTGTGTGCATGTGTGTACATGTGTGTGTGTGTGCGTGTGTGCGTGCCTGTGAGAATGCGAGTTATTCGTGTACGTGTGTGTATGTGTGTGAGAGAGAATGCAATGTTAGCAAGTACGTGTGTGCGAACGTGAGGTATATGTGCGTGTGTGTGCGAATGCGAGTTGAGATGTGTGTGTGTGTGGTATGCGTGCACGTGTGTGCTTGAGTTGGGTTCCCGCACACCAGTACCCAGTCAAATTCACAACAAAACACAATAGATACAATGACAATGACGAAACAGAAATCCTCAATCGTTTGTCAGTTCGGCTCCACGCATCAATGTCACTTCTCGCGAGGAAGGCAGTTCCAGGAGGGTAACAGGTCCGTGACGTACGTCAATGAAAACGTGTGTTCACACAAGGCCATGATACACAATGGAAAACGTGAATTCCGCACGTCAGCCAGTCTTGAGTTTTGTGTTTGGATCAGAAGCCGATTCCGGGATCCATCGCCACAGCTCCGAGCACATGTCCAGTCAACGTCAGCATCGAAATGTCGTGTCTGTACTGAGGGGCGAGTCAAGTCAGGGAGATCCACACTGTCACTGACTGTGATATTAGGAGAGCAGGACGACACCTGAACAGTGTCCTTCTGTCTGCTTCACACTGTCACACAGGGGATGATCCAGGGGGGAGGTCCGAGAGGTCTGGCTCCAGTAGAAGATCCCGTCAGGTTCAGGTCCAGGGCACGACAAATTACAATTGACTCTGCACCTCTGCATCAACTCCTCAGTCAATTCAGTCAGTATCCCAAGCTTTCAAGAGCTCGGTCTGCTTATCACAGAGAAAATCACCGGCAGTGACCAGGCTCCTCACCACTGTGGGTCACCGCATCTCTGTTCCAACTTTCGCTGAGTTCATTTCTCCACAGCTTGAGCTTGACTCTGCACCTCTGTTTGAACCCCCAACTTAGTCCAGCTCCTCACAAGCCATGCTCCTCACAGTGAGCATCATAGCAGCGATCCCCACCACCCGAACTTGATCACCACATTATGATACTTGTCTCTACACCTCTGTGTGTCCGGTTCCCCACAGCCGAGAATGTACCCGCTTCTCACAGTGAGCATCACAGGCTGTGATCAGAGCTCCACCCAGATATTATTATTATTATTATTATTATTATTATTATTATTATTATTATTATTATTATTATTATTATTTCCACATCACCAGGTCAGTGTTGTACAGGCAGAGGGCTTCTCACAGTGAACAGCAGATCCCCACATTGAAATACTTGTCTCTGCACCACAGAATAAACTCTCGACTCAGTCCAGTTTTCACCAGATGAAGCTGCAGTTGCTCCTCACAGTGATCATCACAGGCAGAGCTCTGTCAGAACCACTCAATCTCCACATCACAATACTTGTCTCTGCACCTCTGTGTGAACTCCTCTTGCCTCAGTTGAGTTCTCCACAGCCCGAGCCACACCCGCTTCTCACAGTAAGAATCACAGGCAGCCATCAGAGCCTCCACCTCTCTCTCCATACGACTCAGATTATTGTGCCTCAGGTTCAGGTCCTTCAGATGAGGCAGCTTCCCACCCCAGACAGCTTCACTCAGACTCTCCACTTCCTCCTGGTTCAGATGATTATTGTTCAAAAACAGCTTCTCTAAACTAGGGAATCCTGGATGGTCAGGCCCTCCAAACAGATCCTTCAGGCAGCCAGTCAGGGTATTTTCACTCAGGTCCAGCTCCTTCAGCTCTGGTAACTTTCCAGCCCTGACAGCTTCACTTAGACTCCCCACATCATCCCGGCTCAGATGAGTATCACTCAGAACCAGCTTCTCCAAACTAGGGAATCTGGGATGGTGGGGTCCTCCAAATAGATCCTTCAGGCAGCCAGTCAGGTTATTCTTGCCCAGGGCCAGCTCCTTCAGCTCTGGTAACTTTCCAGCCCTGACAGCTTCACTAAGACTCTCCACATCCTCACTGTTCAGATGAGTTCCCTCCAGACCCAGCATTTCCAACCTGGGGAATCCTGGATGGTTGGGTCCTACAAATAGATCCTTCAGCCAGCCAGTCAGGATATTGTTCCACAGGACCAGCACCTTCAGCTGAGGCAGCCTTCCTGCCTTGATAGCATGACTTAGACTCTGTACTTCAGCCCAACTCAGATCCAGATCACTGAGATGCAGCTTTTTGACTGAAGGAACCTTTGGAAACAAGTCTTGAGAGAAGAGCTCATTCTCTCTGAGCCACCTAAAGAGTTGCTGACATCCAGAAACACTTTCTTCTTCCATTGTTCTAGGAACTAGATATTGCCAGAGGAAAGTCCCGATCTGCTCAGACAGCCCAGATGCAAATTTCACAACTTCAGCATGTTTGTTTGCATGATAATTTGTGGGAAACAGCTCCATCAGTTCAGACTGGAAAAAAATCATCACCCTGACTCTGTTATTAGTGTGACAAAATAGCCCAAGCAACAACAGAATCAACAGTCAAGCTTGGGTCTTCTTTTCAATTTTGTGACATGAATCTTGTGACCTTGAATGCAACTGACAAATCACCTTGGTCATCAAAGAACTGACCCATGGAATAAAAGCTTATCAGTAAACATGAACAAAATGACAACTGAGACCAAGCCCCTGAATATTCAAATTTGTTTGTGGAATTCACAGACAACAAGCTTGACATGGTTAGGTGCAGGTTGTTGTTAAGCTTGACCAGAAAGCCAGTCCACCATAAACTCCACAGACTTAACAACAAAGATTACACTTGCCTTGCTCAAGGTGCTGATGTACTTTCCAGCAACAAACTCCATGATGAGGAGATGGTGGAAGCTGAGTACTTCATGTTGCTCTTCTTCTCTTGGATCATCTTCAGTTCCCATCAGCAGCCCAAGTTTCAGGCCATCAGGGCCAACCTTCTTCAGGATCTCAGACTACAGATAAGGTCAATATTTTTTACCCAGTGGTATCAAGAAAAACAATCCAAATTGAAATCACAAAAAGACACCAAAATGATTAATACATATCACTTGCAAAAATTTGAGAAATTTTGTTGGTCAAGCAACAGTCACTCAATTACCTCACCTTTGTAAAGACCAAGTCTTTGTTGTCATGAACAAGGCGATCCCAAGACAACTTTCCCAGCTTTACCAGAGCAATTTCAAATGATGCCTTCCACTCCTCATCTGTTTTCTTTCCTGATTTCCTTATTTCTTCCTAGTCTGGGCACCTCTCAGCAATTGCTGACAGAATGCCAGTTTTTGTTTTTGGTAGAGATGCTTTTGTTTGAAACAGCACACAGATCATGTGCAGCATTATGGGAACTTGCATGATGCCATAATCTATGTCTCCATAATGTCTTCTCCTCAGTTGGTTTATCTCTGACAGTGCAATCAGTTCTTGGCACTTTTCAGCACTTCCCAAGTATTTTGTGATGTACTCATCAACCCTCTTAGGATCAAACCCTGTGATTTCAGCTTCAGTATCCACATATTGCCTCAATTTAATGAGTTCCTTGGTGTCTCTGGAGGTGAGAAGAATGCTGCAGTTTGGAAGGCTTTGTTTTGTAATGGCTGAATCAATTGATCTACTTCTTCCCACCTTGTACTCATCATGTCCATCCAACAAGAGCAGAACCTTTTTGCTGTTCTTTCCTGTCAAAATTTGTCTAATATCAGTCACATTTGCATATTGCCTTTTCAAGCAGCTGTGTTGGTGAAGGATAATCTTTTCAAGTTCTTGGTCATTTTTTACAAATTTCAGTGCCACATGAAAAACAAAGTCAAATTGCCTCAATGCATCTGACTCTTCATTGGCCCATGAAAGAGCAAGTTGTTTCAGGGCAGTTGACTTTCCAACTCCTCCAGCTCCTAAAATTGAAACAGAGATTTTTGGATAACAGCAACCATTCAGTGAGGAAAATAGAAGCAAGTGAAAGGTGAGAAAAATGGAAAAAAGAGAAAAGTATGATCATTTGATCAAGGCAAGTATTCACTCAAGGAATACAAGTAAATGATGAACTGAGAGCTGAAAAAAAACTGGAAAAATAGGCATGAGTCTGAAACCTGTGACAAGGATTCTTGGGCAATCAGCCAAGTTGGTGTTTTGTTTGCTTTGACTGAACAATTGGGTGATATCTGACAGTGGAACTTTGGTGATTCTGTATGTGTCTCTCTCTTTCTGGATCAGGCTCAGTGCTGTGTAAATCTTCTCCAGAGGAATGCTACTGGGTGTAAGAGTCCATATTTTGCCCTTGGCTGTTGCAAATGGCTTCTCCCTGAGACTTTGCTTGGTCCAGTTTTGGAGCAGTTGCAGCCCTGAGTGAAGAGGAGTAAAAGGTTAACACACAGAGCAATGGAAACAACAGCAACAACACACAAAAGTGGTGAAAATTCATTGAGAATGCTCAAAACAGGTCAAACCAAAGGAAAAGTGCAATTCTCTTCTTTCTCCTTACTTTGAGGAGTGAGGTTGTCTTTGCTTGACTCTCCATAGTGATCCAACAAGTCTCGCACAAGTTGGTTCCACCCAACCTGCCTCAGTTGGGCACACAACAATATGAGAGCCTCTTGAGGGGAGTTTTGTTTTCTTCTCCACTTCTGAAGAATGTTACAGGCAGCTTCATTGATAGTTTTACTGTTTGTGTGAGCAGATTCAATTTGTTGGAGTTTCAGACCCAGAACTCTGACACCAAGTTCCCTGAGGTCTGTCAGATTTGTGATGTTTTCTGACAACTCCAAGATGTGGGCATCTGTCAAACCTCCTGAAATCAGAGACATGTGCACAACAAAAAAAGGACTACATCCAAAACAGAAAACAGATGTTAAGAATATTGTTTCATTTTTCATGGATCTTTTCGCAGGTTCAGGAATTCCCTCTGATCACCTGCACCAGAGCGTCATGTTTGCTGTGCAGTAACACAAGGGAGTTCAAATCAGTTTCACTCATTTTGAATTTCTTTGATTCTGTTCAGTTTTTCAGGCGCTAATTTTCTTTTCCTTTCAAAAATAGTTTTTTTTTTTTTTCTCAACAAAACCATCTGTACAAATGAATGAGCAGAATTGTTGAGAAGATGGCAGAAAAACGGGCACAGATTATCCAGGGTAATTTTAATGCCACGATGCACATTTTGATGCTCCAGTCTGCAACGTGACCTCCCTGGTGGACCGATGACAAAGATTTAAAGTTTCAATGGGAGTTGGGGTCAACCGTGAAAACAATAACACGAAACAAGCCCCAAGGTGTCGGGGATGCTCAGAGTATCAAGACCTCTGCAGTGCGCATGCGTCTTCTGACCTGCCCCAGTAGCGTCGCCATCGTCAGTGGTGACGTCATCTGTGCATGTTGCAGCGTCAGTGGCAGTGGTGTTCACAGCGACATCCACAACTGACGTAGCAGCGTTGTCAGTAGCAACGTCATCCGGAGACGCGCGACCTCCTCTGCGCGACCGGCGACTCAGCCGGTTACCCATCGTGATCTCGGAAACGAACACGAACTTTTGATTGCAGGTCACACAAGAGTTAGAATAATACGAGGCAATATCCAACCAAAGTGAGAATTGTCATGATCACCAAAGAAGCCAATTGGCCTGTCTGCACAGAGAAGGTGAATAAAATCAATTGTCTCGAATCAACCACCGGTGTCCTTCCAGGCCGATCGTGAACATGACAATTCTCACTTTGGTTCGATATTGCCTCGAAAGGTCACGGGTCAAGGGCCCCTTTCACATTTTCAGCAAATGCTGAGGAAAAGGAAAAGGTCCTCCAGAGATCTACTCCAGGTGTGATTCCGATGTATACGGTGGGTGCCAGTTGTGTTTCAGCCAAGTACGCACACCTCACACACACGCACACAAAAGCCACAGATGCACACACATACACACGCACACTCACAGGCAGACACACACACGCAAACACACGTACACACACGCAGACACACACACGCACACACACACACACGCACACACACACACACACACACACACACAGAGCATCTTATCTGGTTTGGCTCGTGAGGTGTTTGCTGACCACAAAACCACAAAACCCGAAACGCATGCACACATGAACACACAACACACACGCACACACACAAACAGTATACACACATAAACATCAAACAAACACACACACACTGCACGTGCCTCAACAGTTTCAGTTCATCCGCACAATCTCACAGGTGTGCATTCACACACACACGCATACACACGCACACACACGCACACACACGCACACACACGCAACGCACAGGTCCACACACACACACGCACACACACACACCCTCTCCCCTCACACACACACACACGCACACACACCCTCTCCCCTCACACACACACACACACACGCACACACACCCTCTCCCTCACACACACACGCACACCCATGGCGCTCCGTGGCTGTATCCGCACCGGTTTGATTTCGAATGTTTGTTTTGCAAAGGAGACGTAAGGGTTCACCCACGCTGCAAAAAATGGTTCCTGTGAAATTATGCAATGACTTTGCGAGACCTTTGGTCGAGAAAGGAGTTTTATGATTGAACAGGAATCATTTTTACAGCGTGGGTGAACCAACTCACGACAACCACAACGTACGAGAAGCTTTGTGACTGCAGCTCGGTAGAGCACTCACCTCACACTGTGGACGTTTTCAAACGTTTTACCCTCGTGGCGTCCGTGAAGGGTTTGTATTTCACCCACCCTCCTCCAGGGTGAAGCTGACGGTGTGGTCACGTTGTTACGTCACGTCGCGTCGCGTCGCGTCACGTCACGTCACGTCACGTCACGTCGCGTCGTGTCGCGTCACGTCGCGTTGCAGTAGGTCGCCTCACGTCACGTCACGTCACGTCGCGTCGCGTCGCGTCGCGTCGCGTCGCACGTTCCTTGTTCTGTTGAAGCCAAACGGGAACAACGTACTGACACAATGACCCACACCTCCACCTCACGCGTACAAACCCAGGAAAACGAAAAGCAAAACGGACGGACACTGTGAAGAGAAGTTCCAGCACGTTTGGTGGTTCTTGAACGCACTTGTTCATTTGTTTTGGTCGTTTGTTCAAGATCCACTGAACACGCCGGAAGAAACTTCCTGAACTCCAGATCTGGTCTGGACAAAAGGTGGATTCTCTCGACTAGCTCTGGCGTTCAGGAACCTACACCAACAACGCACGCACGGATAGACCCAAACAACGCACTCCATGCACTGTTCAATCGTACGGAGTTTCAGCAAACACGTCCGCTCCTTGTTCGACGTGCCCCAATTGCCAGATCAGCAACACAGATACCAGTTGGTCACTTGTCATTGGCTCTGGGAACAAATTCAGGGCAAGTTTGGCTGTCTGGGGCAGTGATCTGGCAATTGGGGCACCGGCCATGAAAATCAAGCCGTGCTGAACCTCGTCAAGACCTTTGGTCGAGAAAGGAGTTGTACGAAGGGGGATTCTTTTCTGGCGAGAAATGTTGCTGAACATGATGAAGGTATTTGACACAATTTCTTTTGTGCGAGCACTTGGAACAACAGGCAAAACAAAAGGCGACATGACAAAAACAGTCAACAAACATGTCAAATGCCATCAACATTTCTCGCGAACCTGTTTCAAAAACCCATTTCTGCCACGATGCGAGTACGACAGGTTTTGTGACCGCAAAGTTGTAAATTAGTGTTCCTTTTACAAATAACAAATTGCATACTGTTGGAGGGTCAGACCTCCCCCCCCCCCGCCCCGCCCCCAGTCAAAACTGCCCGTGGAAAGTTTCCACCTAATGATCGCCCAGTGGAAAATGCCCACGCATGGGAAGTTAAAAATTGACACGAACGACCGCTGCGTGGAAACTTCCTTGTACAGTTTTGGCGCTTCTGACTCGCCTACGCCCATGGGGCTGATCTCAAAAGTCTTTGACGGACATTGCAATGCCGATTCTCTTTGAGGTTCGGTCAAGATCTTCCCCCTCCCATTGGTCAGCATTGGTACCAGGTGATTGAGGAACAAAAGAAGCCAATCGGAATGTCCCGTCTCCGAAATCATGCACGTCAAAGAAAATTGAGAACAGCTTCGTCCAACGTTGGTTTGTTTTGTCGTGTTTGTTTCCATGGTTACCTGATGCGCGCAGGATTTGCGTTGTGCTCGCACGAAAACGTCTCTCACGAAGACGTCCGCCGGATGTTGTTTTCGCGCAAAGGAAGTGTCACCGGAAGTGCGTCACTCAGGTGAAGATCGACGGGAATTTTGCGACGGCAGTTTCGCCTCAGTGAGAATTGGTGTCGCATCGTGTGTAAGACGCGCTTGGGTGAAAACTAACAGTAAAACATGTCGCCATGGCACAGGGATACACTGTGAAAAAAGAAACACTTGTGGGAAATGCGCACGCAGAAAAAAATGGGACTGAGGAGAACGTGTGTGTGTGTGCGTGTGTGCATGTGTGCACAAGTGTGCGGGTGTGTGCGTGAAGGCGCGCATTTGTGCACATCTGAGTGTGTGTGTATGCGTGCGCATTTGTGCACATGTGTGTGCCCATGTGTGCGAGCGTTTTGTGCGCATCTGTGTGCGTGTGTGTGCGCGTGTCTGTGCGTGTGTGTGCGTGTGTTTACGTGCATGCGTGCGCGTCCAGAAAATTGAAATTTCCCCTTTGCAAAAAAATCAGGCACATGTATTTTGAAGTGTCACCTTTGACACGTCAAAACTCTTTGATTTCTGTTCCAATTGTTCACGTGGTGCACACAGGTGAAAACTTCCCACAATTCCGTTTGTCTTTTGTTGCTGTGAATTTGATGACACAATGAATTGTTCCGTTGCTTCCCTGAAACAAGGAAACTTTGGTTTCCAAGCAACGCCGTGTTTCGCGCCGCGTGCTTCGCGATCAGTTCTTGTCACATGTTTTTGACAGTGAAAGCAAGTTGTTGATCATGTGAGGTTTTCTTCCCTCACAAGACACGTTCAGCACTAAACACAGACATGTAACGTTAGAATCGCACCCCGTGGGGTGCTGTACACCTGTAGGAGCCACACCTGTATATAGAATGCGACAGGGTTCTCACACTGTACATCAATGGTTCCTGTGAAATCACACGACGACTTTTCGAGACCTTTTGGTCAAGAATAAAGATTTGTGATTGAACAATAAACCATTCCCACCCACCTCCAGTGGGGGGGGGGGGTTCACATCTGGTGACGCACAGTCATTATGGGGGGTTGATATCAAAATTCCACCAGAGGTCAATGGCGAGTTTGAGCAAACAGCCCGCAACCTGGAAGCGCTCTGCAGACGCAAACGTAACTTTTGACTTGCTGTCAAAAGTTACGTTTGCGTCTGCGTTTCCAGGTTGCGGGCTGTTTGCTCAAACTCCCCAATGTCAAATTTTGACGCCAATTTGACGCCGACGTCAAAAAATGACCGCGTGTCAACAACGTGAAAACCGTATCAGTGACCTCCCGGCAGGAGCCAATGGGCGCGTTCCATTTATACGTGTGCGGCTGGCCACCGGCGAAGTGGCGCCACTTCGCCCCTAGGTTGCCAGGGATGGGGCGAAGTGGGCGAAGCCAGCAATTTTGGCCAACTCGGCTGGCTACAGCGCGTAAATTGAACGCACGGAGTGTCATCTGAGGGAAGGGTTGGTGGTGGTGGGGATGACAAGAGATCTGCACACAAGCAGGGCGGCGTCAGATTATTTTGACGCTGGCGTCAAAATTTTGACGAACGGGCATGACGCCCAATGGAGAGCGTAAAGAAATGGTCTGGTCCGTTCCTGACGTCGCGTCAAAATTCTGACGCCGCGTCATCTGTGTGAAAACCTTAATTCCTGGCGTTGCGTCAAAATTTTGACGCCAGCGTCATCTGTGTGCACGGAAACCCTGTGTCATTGTGTGAAAATACACGACAATGCGGCATGGCGTGGCCACGAAGGGCGTGTGGTTCCGTCTTTGAAAGACGTGATCAGTTGCCCACGTTAAACGTGAGTACGTGACTACGTGACTACGTGAGTACGTGACTGGTACACGCCCTGTGCGTCACGCGCTGCGTCCCTATGGAAGACGGAGGCCTGTTTCACACTGGACGCGTCAAGGGGTTTTCACGTTGGTGACGTCATCATGTTTTCTTGACGTCGACTGCAGCATTTTTTGATGTCAACGTCAAAATTTAACCCGACGCCCAATTTGGTGTGCGTCAAAAAACGGTAACGCCATTCTCACATTGGTGCCGTTGACATCAAAAACAGCAGAATTTTTGACGTCAACGTCAAAATTTAACCTTACGCCCAATTGGTGTGTGTCACAAAAACAGTCTGGACCATACTTTGACGTCAAAAAAAGACGCCGTCACCAATGTGAAAACCGCTTCAATCACACGCTGCGTCACTGCATACGTGAATGGACGCTGCGTCTTACGCCAGAACGTCTCTACGTCTCACTCACGTGACCCAGCGTAACGGAACATTCCAATATGGCCGCACGCATTTCAGCCAAACCCTGCGTCAACTCGTTGAAAATTTGCGTCAATTATTTTCGAGACAAATTCCTCAGAAAGGCGACAGAAGACAGGAGAGCAAAATAATTTTCCAGCCGATATATTTTTAAAACGAAAATGTTCATTGAACAAAACATTTCAGTGAAAGCAAAATCAGTACGTTCGTCCGACGTTGTGCGAAGTTCAACGTTGCATCAAACGGGCGATTTCAAGGTGTGTTGTTTTGTGTTCCGAAGAACAATTAAACAATATGTGTACATGTCAGCCAATAACTGCCATGGCACGCTTTCGTGATTTGTTGTGTGTGTGTGTATGTGTGTGTGTGTGTGTGTGTGTGTGTGTGTCCATCTGTCTGTCTGTCTGTAAACAAAAACACACGCGTAGTCTACATTGCGGATAAATTTGCGTGTGTGAGACAAGCATTTGTACGTTTGAGCAACAAAAATGCATTGCGCGTTTGTACATTGAGTAGCAGCCACATTGATGTCGATTCTATACAAAACAAAGCGTGTCACGGTATACACTTCCATACACAGATGAAAATACGTAGGGATTCATAATTGGTTGTCAGTTCAGCTCCAGTAATTGTGTACGATGTCTCTGGGACAAAACAGATCCCAACGAGCAACAGGGCCACGATGCGTGAAAGAAAAACGTGTCTGCATGTTCGCCAAGTCAGCAAGTCTTGAGTTCTGGGTTGAAATCAGAACTTCGCAAATATAGCAAAGACCTTTTCACTGTCCTTTTGGCGTTGGTTGAAGAAACGTGCAGCAAGAATGAATGCGTTCATGCACATGAAGAGCAAATGTTTGCTATTGTCTTCATCTGGTCCTGCCATGCAGGCCAGTGTAGTTTCAAATGTTATGTTCCCTGGGTTTGCAAGTTCCTCCCATTCTGGTCATCTCGTTACAAAGGCAGGCATAATGTTAATTTTTCACACTTGTATCTCTCCATTTGCAGAATAAGTTGTTTCAGAGTTGTTGACTTTCCGTCTCTTCCAAAAAAAGCATGAATACAGTACTTTGAGAAGTGAGGTTTTCTGTTTCACAACCAACCGCAAGCTAAAGTTTGCTGGGTCAGGACAGGCAGCAAATGCAATTCTTGAGCAGTCAGATGAAAATCACCGCCTGTGTCAGAACAAATGAAATTTGCCAAATGTTGTTTCTGTGTCATTTTGTATTCCAAACTGTCCAAGTTCTTCAACTTGCTGTGATGAAAGAAAATTAGTATGTTGTGAATCTCAGCTGTTGAATCCTGGTTGACAAATGATACATACAGACTCCACCATCAAACTTGGATGTTCAGTTGTGCAGAATCAGCAAAATCAGCAAAATGCAGATGACATCAAAAACTTCGAGAAATGTGCCAAACAATGATGAATGTTCATCAAGCACCTTGGGTGTTGCTCACAAATCTTTTGAATGCATCACTGCTCAGAGGCAGCAATCAGAGCCTTCACTTCCCTGTCCATGTGGTTCCGGGTACTGCTGCTCCTCAGCCCCAGATCTCCACATTTTCATACTTGTTTTTGCATCTCTGTATGAACTCATCACTCAGTGCAGTTACCCACAGCCGAAGCTGCAGCCGCTTCTCACAGTGAGCATCACAGGCAGCGATCAGAGCCTTCACCTCTCTCTCCATGTGGCTCAGGTCATTGTAACCCAGGTCCAACTCCTGCAGTTGAGGCAGCTTCTCTGCTTCCATTGCTTGGCAGAGACTCTGTATTTCAGCTGCCTTCAAATGCATGTTGTCCAGTTGAAGTTCGAAAACAGGAGGCACCATTTCCAACAACTCTTGTGAGAAGAGTTCGTTCTGTTCAAACAAGTCTGCAAACAATCTGAGTTGATGTGACTTTATTGCTGGAAAATGATGTTGGCAGAGAAAACATTTCACTTTCTCAGAAAGTCCAGCTGCAAACTTGAGAACCTCCATGTGCTGCTCCACAGAATCAAAGATTGGAAAAAGCTTCAATAGATCTGACTGAAACCAAAAGTTCAACAACAGAGTGAAGTGCACTGACATTTTACTTCTTTGTGGGTATGTTTGTTTTTGTGTCTGAATTTTTTGCTTTAAATTGATACACTCCCAAACAGGATTTGAGAGCATACAAGGGAGAGCATACAAGGGACTTACTTCTTGAAGTGTGGAAATATACTTCCCAGCACAGAACTCCATGATGAGGAGATGGTGAAAGCTGAGCACTTCCTGCTGCTCTTCTTCTCTTGGGTCATCCTCAGTTCCCATGAGCAGACCCAACTTCAGGCCATCTGGACCAATAATCTCCAGGATCTTGGACTGCAAAGTAATTAACCTCTATGAACTTCAAGGAACAAATGGACACATTCAGTTTTGGTTGTGTTTGGTTGAGGAAAACAATCACCTTTGCAAAGATCAAATGTTTGTCACTGTTGATAAGACGCATCCAGGCCAACTGACCCAGTTTTGTCAGAGCAGTTTGAAGAGCTACATCAACATCAGTTTTCATCCCTGATTTTCTAATCTCTTCCCAGTCAGGACATCAATCAACAATTGCAGATATGATTCCAGTTCTGGTTTCTGGAAGAGATTTTTCAGTGAGGAACAAAACACAAATCATATGAAGAAATATGGGGACTTGCATGATACCATAGTCTCCCTCTCTCCTGAGCTGGCTTTGGTTTGACAGTTCAATCAGCTCCTGACATCTTTCACTTCCTAAGTACTTGGTAATGTACTCCTGGACCCTCATGGGATCAAACCCTATGATTTCAGCCTCAACATCCATGAACTGTCTGAGCTCAGCAACTTCTTTTGTATCTCTGGATGTGAGAAGGACACAAGAATGTGGAAGACTTTCTCTCATCAATGTGCTGTCAACATCAGTGCTTGTGCCTTTCTTGTACTCATCATATCCATCCAGCAGAAGAAGAACTTTTTGATTCTTTTTCCCTTCAAGAATTTGCTTGATTTCTTCAGGAGAAGCATTTTGTCTTTTGAGGGCTGCATGCTGCTCAATGATGATGTCTTCCAAAGTTTGGTGTTTTTTGGCAAATTTCAAGGCAGCATGAAACACAAAGTTAAACTGCTGCAGTTGTCTGGAATCTCCATTTGCCCAGGCCAGGGAAATGTGTTTAAGAGATGTTGATTTGCCAACTCCCCCTGCTCCTGGAATGCAAAACAGGGAAGACAATTGAAAGTGCATAGAAACTTTGTGCCTTGCAAACAGAACAGAAAGAGTTGAGAGAAAAATGACAAGTAGAAATCAGAAATGTTTGGAGCATGACAAGTGAGATCTTCCAAGTTTTCACCTGTCACAAGAATTCTGATGCAGTCTGAAGGACATTTCTCCAGAGTCTTTTCTGTTAGCAGTTCAGTGATGTCTGCCAGTGATTCTTTGCTGACTTTATCAGTTTTTCTCTCTTTGTGGATCAATTGAACTTGAGTGTAAATGTCTTCCAAAGGGATAAAGTTGGGAGTTAAAGTCCAGATCTTTCCTTTGGCTGTTGCAAATGGTTTCTCTCTCAATGACTGCTTTGTCCAGTCTTGGAGCTTCTTCAGTCCTGGAGATGCACAAGGAAAAAACACTTGTTAAATGTCACACACAACTGAGATTGGGAGTTTTTCTTTTGACAGCAATCCAACAATAAAACAATAAAACAGAAACAAAACACTTCCTTACTTTGTGTAGTGAGCCCAGCTCCTTCACTGGTTGCTTCTTGCAGGTGCTCAAGCTCTTGAGCTATTTGGCCCCACCCAATTTGTCTGAGATTGACACACAGTTGCATGAAAGCCTCTTGAGGAGAGTTTTGCTTTCTTCTCCAGATCTGAAGAATTTTTGAGGCAGCATCATTGATACCCCCACAGTCAGTGTGAACTGAGTTGACTTGTTTCAGTTTCAGACCCAGAACTCTGACCCCCAGCTTGTGAAGATCATTTTTATCAGTAATGTTTCCTGCCAACTCCAGAATGTGGTCATCTGTCAAGTCTGCTGAAAACAGATGGCAGACACAGGCACAATGTAGACCAACAACAGCAGAAATTGAGCCTTGGACATTTTGCTGCAAGTTCAAACTGTTCAACTCTCAGATACCTCAAGACAAACATTAAAACCACAGAATGAGCCTGAAATGTACTGATTCAAGGTGGATTATTTTTTTTTTGTTCATCAGTTCCTTATATTTCTGACCTGTTCCGGCGGTGTCGTCATCCGGTTCCGCCCGGCTCCGTCTGCGCGACCGGCGACTCAGCCGGCGACTCAGCCGGTTACCCATCGTGATCTTCGCAACACTCCGAAACAAACACAAACAGGTGCTTCAGGAGACCCCACGTCCTGGGTTCATGGGGGAAGGAGAAAATGAGCTCTTCCAGAGTCAGGGGATCCAAGCTTGATGGGCTGATTATTCTCCAGTTGTTGATAGGATTCCAGTTGTATTTTGTTGAAACATGGTCACACGCACACGCACCTCACCACACACACGCACCTCACCACAAGCGCACACACGCGAGCACACATGCACCTCTCTGCAAAGCGCACACATGCCACACTCGCACACACGTGTACACACACACACACACACACACACTCTGTCTCTGTCTCTGTCTGTCTGTCTGTCTGTCTGTCTGTCTCTCTCTCTCTCTCTCTCTCTCTCTGACACACGCACACACACACACACACTCACACTCACACACGTCGGGAGCCTTCCGTCCTCTCGATTTTTATCTGCACGCTTGGGTCCGGAAGATTTTGAACATTTATGTTTTCTTTTTTGTTCGTGAAGAAGATCAACACTCACCTGACACTTTGAAAGTATTCAAGGTATTTTCACCCACTGTTGAAGAAGATGACCGTCTGTGAAGCGTTGCGTCGTCTGCTGAAGTAAACAGCCACCAAAAAACAAATGACAGCACAGAGGAATTTTTCGTCCAAGGATCCAAACTCACTGAACCGCAAAGTATTTTTCACTGAGTTTTGGTGTACCTGCAGCAGGATGTGCAGCCCCCTCCTCCGGATAGAGATGTGTGTTCGCGCGAAAGTTCAGCTGCGCAGAAAAACAGGTGAAACAAGGAAATTTTGTGCTTCAGCGCAGACGTGCCTCAGCGAGAATCTGTGTCGCAACGTCTGATGCGCACGACTGAAGATCCCGCCTCCCCCCCTCCCAACTCAGCCAGCAACACAAACAACACAATAATGTTTGGACATTTTTTTGTGAAGACAATCTCTGAGATTGTTGCAAAAGAGCAATGAAAACGTTGAGGAGCTGATGAATGAGGGTTGCGTTCGTGTGCGTGTGTGTGGGTGCGTGTGTGCGTGCGTGTGTGTGTGCGTGCGCGTCCAGAGGTTGCAAGGGTCAAACCAGACTTTGGTGGGGAAAATGCAATTGACAAACTGAAAGAAATACCCCGCTCCCCCCCCCCAAAAAAAAAGGTGATTTGGAGACTCTCCTGTCGGACGAATCCAATTTTGCTCCAGAAATTCGCTCACTTCGCCCACAACAGCTGATACAATTCCCCAGTTTTGTTGGATGTCGGAAATCTTTTTGTTGTTCATCCAAAGTGATGGAATAATTCCATCGCTTCTATGAGACAATGACACAGTAACCGTTGCTTTCAAGTGACACCAATGATCTGGCTTCACAAAACTGAAGATTCGGTTTGTATTGGAATCGATTACTCGATGAGCGCTGCGGTCCCTGCTGCGCTGAGATCTCGCGGCGTCTCGCGCGACGCTCCGACCAATCGCGACGCGCTGCCTCCGCGAAAAAGCAAAATGGCGCCCGAGTGACGGTTTGAGCGAGATGAATGAACGTGTTTATTTTGCCTTTTGCTGAATTACCCTTGGATTACATCAGTTTACTCAAGCAAAAAAGTTTCTATGGATTAATTGGAGAAGAATTCAGTGAATTTCAAGATGTGCGACGTGTGCACAGACCTGCTGCACCTGCTCTACTGCCGTGAGTTGTTTTTGTGTGATCGTATCGTAACTTTTTGTGTCGCATGGTTGGAAGATTTGGAGACCTTGAAAATGTTGAGTCATGACTGAGAAATGACACCAGCCACCCTAGTTTGGAAAGCCATGAGCTGGAAAACTTTGCAGCTCAGAAAAAGTCCGAAATTTTGCTGTCGGAGCGGGCCGCCGTGAAACTTGCCGGCTGCAAGTTCAAAATGTTTTTCAGGAAACATTCTGCCAAAAATCACACAAAATTTCAAGAAAACTTCGTGATGTCGGGCTGTAGATCTCGATTTGACAATCATCTCTGATATGCATGTTGTCGCACGTGCTCGTGCTTGCTGATCTTTGACTTTGACCCTTTGTTTGATTGTCAAATGGAGGGTTAAGTGATGCGTGACGTTACATCATGCAGTCCAAAAGTTGTTTGCAATGTTTGAACTTTGTTGCCCCAGATCCAGGTGTCCAGGGCCTGTCTGCATTTGGCTAAAAGTGTGAATCACCAAATTGCATTTTTCACTGACGGTTTGGAAGTGTTCGTGTTGAATGGGGAAGAGTGATCGTACGTACTCGAGGGCGATAATAGACGAGTGGATTATCATGTTCATGTTTGTGTGGAATCTCCCTCCACACTGAGGCAGTTTCACGTTTGATCAGCTGGGCTTTGTGTATCAGTGTCATCACTTTCGTACAGGAGATCTGGGGCACTTGGACCCTCCGAATTTCGGCAAACACAGACAATGAAACCAATTGCAATTCAGACTCCCAACACTGATCGTCAGAAGTAATTTATTGCCCCTCGTATCTTCCCTCGATCCAAGTCACATTTTCAGGGTTGCGAACACAGTGTGTGCTGTGCATTCGCAACAGATAAACAGTTGCGATCATCCCTGCAAAACACTGCAAATTGGTCTGGTGTGACAACGTTGTGATCACGCTGTTCCTTCCCCCCCCCACCCAAGCCGCGACCCTGTTGTGATCAGGGGTGACAGCCGAAAATGAGTGGCGACCACTCACGATTGCGCTCTTTCCGACGTTCAAAAATTGCTTCTTGCGTTTTGACATCAGCTTTGGGATCGTGCAGTGTGCGTGTGTGTGTGTGAGGTGTGCGTGCCCTGCGCACCAACCGTCGTCATCTCTTCGCTCAGGTCTTCAGTGCTGTGGAGATACGTTGTGTGTGTGTGTGTGTGTGTGTGAGGTGTGCGTGCAGATCACCCTGTAGGGATGGGAGTGGCTCGAGTGTGTGTGTGTGTGTGTGAGGTGTGCGACCGCACCAATCAACGAGTCAACTCATGCACGGTCAGATCGTCAGTCTCCCTTGTGGAGTGTCGGGGAAAAGTGCAAAATCCGTCCCCCCCCCACACACACACTGGAGATGATTTCCTGTGGTCAAGTGGCGGGTGGGCAGACACACACACACACACTGGAGATGATTTCCTGTGGTCAAGTGGCGGGTGGGCAGACACACACACACACACACACACACACACACACACACACACACACACACAAGGGGTTTTCACACAGGCAAATATTTTTGACGCCAGTGTCACAAATTTTGATGCGCAGTTATCAAATTTAACATGCCGCCCAATGGAGAGCAACAAAATCACCATCCAGTCCATTTCTGACATCGCGTCAAAATTTTTGATGCCGCATCATCTGTGTGAAAACGCCTACACACCTACACACCAACACACACACACACCCACACACACTTCGCCCACTTCACTGCATGCACACCTCCCACACACATGCACACCTCCCACACGCACACCTCATCACACCCATACATGTCATTTTGAACACTCCACACCCACACACATCGTCTAGACACACACACACTCACACACACTCACACTCACACACACACACACACACACCATAATGAAGGGAGATTGTGTGAAGAAAAAGAAATGCCACGTGCAAATTTTCTACAGACGCGAATTTGACCTGAGCGTCTGTGCCGGAAACGTTCGCGTCTTGACGTGAAGAAAACGTCAGAATTTGACGTCAGAAGTTGACGTGACTTCACATTCCCCACGTGATGAACACGTTTTACAGTGTTGGGATTTCTGAGGGAGTGTCAACAGAAAGTTTAGCTCCATAATTTCCTCATGTTACAGACTGAGGTGCAGTCAGGCGTGTCGCTCAGACAGACGGTCTCTCGGGTGACATGTTGCTATTTGCGGCTCAGAAACTTCCTCGTGTGACTCACCACTTTGGGTAACTTGAGAAATTCAGGCCCAAAAAAAGTCTCAGTTGAGAGACCATTTGAAGTGGAAAAGGCGTGCTCTGTACCGCGTGACAACCCCACCACCAACCCACCCGGTCAGGCCTCACTTTTTCCCCACTCACCTGTTCTCTTTTGAGGAGGTACGGGCAAAATTGGAATGTGTTAAAGTTGCAGGCCAACGCCGATGGTTTCACGTTTGGCCATTCAGCCAAGTTGGCACGCCAGCACTGCATGCGTGTGGCGCGTCTCCACGCGGACAAACATTCTTGTTTGAAGTCGTGTGTGTCGCAATCTGCCGTCGTGACCCGATGTTCTGCATTCACAGCGTGTGAGAACAGACAGATATCGTATCTCGCGTCCTGTGTGTTTTCAAGCGCGCGGATCCTCGTCTCTCCCACGCGCCAAGCGCAATCACCATTGGATGTGTGTGTGCCCATGCCAAACCCTGCTTCTCCTGCGGACAGGTCAGCTCCCACTGTCCGGGATGTGGCGAAGGTCCAGCAGCGCAGTGCCCATGACAGCGCACCCCCCGTGAACAGGTTGGGTCCAACTTTGGACCCTAACTGTGTGTGTGTGTGTGTGTGGTACACCAGTGTGACAGACCCCCGCCTACAGACAGGTTGGGTCCCACTCTGGACCCTTGCTGTTGGGGGAGGGGGGGCAGGAAAGGTCCAGCATTACAGTGCCCATGATAACCCACCCCCGTGGACAGGTTGGGCCGCGCCCTTGGACCCTTGTTGTTGGGGGGAGGAAGGGTCCACAGTGTCGTGCTGATAACAGACTCCCTGTAGACAGGTACAACCTTGTCAGACCCACCCTCCTGCCGGCTGGGTCTTGGGGGAGACCTTTATTGTTCAACGCCTGTGCAATCCCAACTGCATGGAACCGCCAACTGCGTGAACGTGGAAACTGGGCGATTTTTAGGCGAAGCCTTCTTGTTGCGTTGAAGTTTACGTAGAGCATCGACATGATTTTCTTGATGACAGCAGGAATTGTCAGAGGCGCTGTTTGGTCTGTGGTGCGAGTGCCAGCGCTGAGTACATTCGGTTCTTTTGCACAGGAATGAGGAAGGAAAGAAAGCTTTTCTTGGATCAGAGGCACACACCTGAATCACGACACAACGCGTAGTGCCTGGCACGGGTGCTCAACTTTGTGGCAAAAAGATGCATTTTCTACAAGCAATTGTGGGGGAAGAATTTGCGTCCATTAAATTGTGCCAAGGTTTTCTCTGATCTCCGATGTCTCGTTTTTGGTCGCGCGAGCACGACTTAGGCAATCGGTATTGTCTGTCTGTCTCTGTCTGTATGTCTGTCTACACACCTCAGTTTTTATGAAATAGTAAGGGGGGTCACAATGTCATGGAAAAGTTGAGCTGCCCTAAGAAAGAAACCTGTGTGACACCCCCCGCCCCAGTCACTGTGTCATGGACACCGAAGTTGGAGTTTTGGACTTGGAAAACTTTTCGCCGCCGCCTGGAAAGAAACCTGTGTGACCCCCCCCCCCCCCCGCCACACAGGTTTCTTTCCAGAGCCGCCCTGAGAACTGGACGCGCGACACAATGCCAGGGGCGTTCTCGTCGTCTTCAGAAACCTCACAGGGAACCGGGATTTGCTCACTGGTTGGAGGCCGGGATCCACGATGAGGCCTGAAGGTGTGTGTGTGTGTGTAGTGTGCGTGTGTGTGCGTGTGTGTGTGTGTCCGTGAGGAGGCCTGAAGCCAACTTTGGAAAAACTATTCGGGGGGGGATTCAGTTCGTTTGTGCCCTGACATCCATTTCTGACCCCACCCCCAAAAGACAACTCGCCTTCCCCCCGCCCACGGAACAACCCCCCCCCCAACAATGTGTTTGAATCAGCTGCAAATAAGTGAATGCGTTGGGGTGTGGATTCGAAATCCATCAAGGGGGAAGGGGGCGAGCAGACGATGCACCAAGAATGAACAATCTTCTTTCTTTTCCGTTTCATTCTGAGAGTTGCGAAACAGGAATGTTGGGGACAAACAGGGGAAATATGTTCATATGTGTCCAGTGTCACCACGATGATCAATTACACGAACACTTCAGAGAAACATCCAAATTTTGTGCTGTTTGGTCAACTGTACAAAAAGAATGGCAATTGTTCCAAGAAGGACAAAACCTGAAGAAGTTCTCAAACACAAGAAAAGTTCAAGAACAAGCAAGGTCATTGCAGATGAAGACAGTGTGGGTGTGGTCCAAATTAAGTCCACGGGGACACAGCCCACTGTGCAAAATCCTCTAAAATCTCCTAATCACTGCTTAATTTTTTACTTTTTGTTTGTTCAAATGTGCAAAATAACCCATCACACAAAAAAAAAAACTTCAAAGGCTTGACACAAGTTGCAAGGTCAAGAACAACCAAGCTCAGTAGAAATGAGGTAATTTGTTTGGTTGCAGCCACAAACATGAAAATTAGTTCCACAGGGGTCCTTTTGAGTCTCCATAACAACCCTAATTTTGTTGATCACTTGTTCCACTGTGCAAAACAGCCCCATTGCAATGGTCATTAAAAACTTTGATCCTGCGGGACAAAGGCTGAGCTCCACAACGCCCTTTGTCAGAAGTCAGTTCTCCACCCACAAATTTCTCAACATGCGCAACATTTCTTGAATCTAACGAGCGACCAAAAATCCTGTACAGTTTTGAGATTGCTCTCCTTTACCGGCATGATCCTTTGAAAAAATTGTAAGATTTCAAGGCGGACACGTTTTTGGAGATTGGGAATGTGTGTGTGTGTGTGTTTGTGTTGTGTGTGTGTGCATGCGTGTGTTGTGCGTGGTGTGTGAGTGTGAGTGTGCGTGTGTGAGTGACGCGAAAGAAACACCTCCCTCACTGCTAACTCGCTCCTCACTCCATTCTTCCAACAGGTTCAGCATTCACGCTGCTCTCACTGAGTGTGCGCATGTGTGTGTGTGTGTGTGTGTGTATGTGTGTGTGTGTTTCTGTGTGTGTATGTGTGTGTGAGCAGAGATGTGAGTGCTTCAGTACCAAACGCGTACTCAGGGCGTTGTGCGCACTCCCACTGCGCACATGCTCACGTTGTACTCACTTTTGACTGATGTTGTACTCACTGCATACTCACTGCATACTGATGTTGTACTCACTGCATACTGATGTACTCACAGCATACTTATTTTGTAATCATTTTGTACTCACTGCCTACTGATGTTGTACTCACAGCATACTCATTTTGTACTCGCCTTGTACTTGCAGATGACGAGCGGATCCAGGGCGGAGACGGTTTGACCCTGAAGAAGCGAGAAGTTCTGACCCTCATCCTCTACACTCAGACATGGCAGCAGAAGTGAGTAGTGTGCGTGTGTGAGAGGGAGGTGTGCGTGCGTGTTGAGAAAGGGGGAGGTCTATGGAGGTATGTGCATGTAAAAAGCGGAGCACAAAAATGGAGGCGAAAGAACACCATTTCACGCACTTCTTCCCGGACAGCCCGAGACGCGTGTCAACACTGAACATTGTTCTTGTTGTTGCAGGCAATGCATGTGCTGCTTCAAGGACTACAAGAACTTCGAGAGGCTCAACAACGTCGTGCAGGTCGCGATGAACCTGGCCATCAAGTTCATCCACACGCTGCCGCAGGTATGCGTGCACCACACACACACACACACACACACAGCCATCAAGTTCATCCATACGCTCCCGCAGGTATGCGTGCACCACACACACACACACACACACACAGTCATCAAGTTCATCCACACGCTCCCGCAGGTATGCGTGCACCACACACACACACACACACACACAGTCATCAAGTTCATCCACACGCTCCCGCAGGTATGCGTGCACCACACAC
>JAAUXT010095848.1_pt1 | contig 25078 bp, 22 predicted proteins | sample 7278171 | NCBI WGS metagenome assembly JAAUXT01 (sample SAMN14350112, study PRJNA611818) | marine sediment metagenome | isolation source: surface marine sediment (1.8m) | place: French Polynesia: Moorea | collected 2018-08
CACATTTTTGGTACCAGCGTAATCCTCAGAACCTGTATAATGTGATGCCTACAAAATTTCTTACCTGTTGACTCATTTTTCTTCTCCAAATGGCTATGAAAACAAGAAACGTACAGCTTCGAATTCGTACATCTGTGCGTAGCGTAGAAGGCGCGAAAATCCACATGTGACATCACGTGAGGCGGAAAAGCCCCTGAGTCTACGTCTACGTCTACGTTTTTGCGCGTACGTTGTGTTTGCCGAACCTTGCTAATCAGTGTCGCGAGGAGCGAGTGGACAAAATTTTGAGATTCACGCGATTTTCAAAAATCCCACCCTCACCTTCAAGATCATCTGCAGCATCTGTCCCGGAGGTAAAATGGCGGAGGAGCAGGCGAGAGATGTTCAAGTATGTTTGCTGCGTTCAGAATGGATTCAACTGACTTTTTCGGACCAGAGAGCTATGGCTTCTCTTCGCCATTACTGTACTCCAAAGAAACACTGAACATCCCCGAACAGCTGCGAAAATGATAAAATATTACATTATCGCTCATTGCCATGCCCTTGACACAATCCGAGAATACATGCCAGACTTCAAAATCTAAACGAGTTGTCGAGACAAACCAGGACCTGAAATATCTTCATCTCGCATCTGGGGGTTCTTAGAACAAATCTGAACAAAGCAAATGCCGGACAACGTGGACGAACTCAATTGTGATACTCTGTTGAGGATGAACAGGAAGGTCCACAGAGGGGTGTCAGTACAGAACAAGGCCCAACAGGTGTGAACTTGAGTGTGAACAAAAGTTACACTTGCACAAAGTAACAGCGGAATACGAGGGTAATACTAAAAGTCTTTTCCGTCATGTTCAGCACCTTGCTGAGATCAGGCTTTGTGCTTGTCCGCCAAAGCATTGTTCTCTGTAGTCAAAAACCGGTTCGAGTGCTGAACATGACGGAAAAGACTTTCACTATCACCCTCGTAACTCAGCACGGGGCCACAGCCCAGGGTTGAAGGACATGCGTGTGCTGCCAATTATCTACGAATTCATTGAAATGACCCTGGCATGTTCTTTCTGTCTCTCACCCAAGGGAAAGCAGGCCTCCTTCCCTCATGAGGGAAAGTGAATAGAGTTGAAATCACACCATTTGTGCCTCCAGGCAAGCCCAGTTAGGTTTATACTCGTACCTCCACACCGCAAGCTTGTGAGAAGCTCAAACAGAAAATTGAACTCACCAAGGCCATGAGGTGACTTCCGGTTTGTCTTGACAATGGGCGAACTCTTCCACAAAGCTGTTCAGATACCTCTTGTGTGGATGCTTCTGTTTCTCTGGACGGCGAGTAAGGACCCTCACTTCAACTTCGAAAACTCTTGGGTCACATCAATGTTGCCAAGGGGCCAGAAAAAATCCATGTTTCAAGCAATGCTTTTTGTGCTTTTCAACAAATAACATCAATACTTTGCAGGAGCAGTCGGCCGAAAACGATGTAGACGAACGGAAGCATTATGAAAGAATTGTTCACGCCTTCCAAGGATACAGGTTCGTGTAGTGATGTCTTCACGAACGGTTTGTGTCGTCGGTTGGAGTAGTAACGAATGGGTGCGATTTCGCCGCGGCAGTACTGACAAGTGACTTCTCCGTGTTGCAGGCACAGCTCACTGAAGCGGGTATCTGTCGCCGAGAGACACTATCGGAACCTCTCTCGACCCCACCAGCAATTGATACCACACATGCCCTCGCACTTCAAGAAGCTGAGAGCCTGTATTGATCACAACAACCAAATAATCAAGTTGATTCTGCAGAATGTTGAAAACATGTTCGAGAACAGGGAGAACGAGCCGCGTGTTGTGAGTACATGCCTCAGCAAGAGCAGTCCGCGTCACATGTTGTCACGACAACTTATTACACCGGAGAAAAATCGTCAAAATCGAAAAATAGAAGTTAGAACATTCCAAACAAATTGACAAAAGCGCAACGTGTCAAGAGTGAACAGAGTGGATCGAAAGGACCTGTGGAATTTCACTCGAGGAGAATGTTGTGAATGCCAGTCTGTATTCAGCCTGCAGATGTTCACTCTGCTGTCGCTTACCCGCAGGCGCCTCAGTCGATGCCGCCGAGCGAGTTCGACGTCGACAAGGTTCGCACCACTCTGAAGCAGTTCGTGCGCGACTGGAGCGGCGATGGGAGGTGCGAGCGCGAGGCTTGCTACGGCCCAATCCTGGACGAGCTGGCCCTCCTCTTCCCTCTCGAAAGATGGTCAGTTCCTCTGAAGTCAACACCGGACAGCATGCATTTGTGCAGACAGACGGATTGAGTATTTTCGCTGCATTGTGTGAAACAGAGAAGTACCAGGATAACTGGAATTTGTCCTCCTTCAGCGATCCGTCCAGTATCTCCGTGTTGGTTCCTGGTGCGGGCCTGGGAAGGCTTGCGTTTGAAATAGCACGCCGCGGCTACACGTGTCAGGGCAATGAGTTCAGCCTCTTCATGCTGTTCGCCTCCAACTTCGTTCTCAACAAGTGGGTGAAGAAGCACGTTCACCTGAAAACCATCTGAGAGTTTGCTTTGTTCGTGGAATTGACTGGTGGAGTGCTGCACTTTGTTGTTGTTTTGGAATCAATGGACATGTTTTATTTGTTGTGACAACAGATGCGGTAGTGGGACCGACATGTACACCATCTACCCATGGGTCCATCAGCACTGCAACAATCGCTCAAACGACGACCAGACGAAGCCAGTCACCTTCCCGGATGTAAATCCGCTCGAGCTGTCCGAGTTGCCGAACTCGAACTTCTCAATGGCAGCTGGAGATTTTCTGGAAGTCTACACCGAACAGGGTGCGAGCAGCAACATTCAGAGAGTTCACAGAATCATATGTGGTTGGAAGTGCTGATTTGCTTCTCGGGGTTCTGTACATTTCCGGGAGGCCTTCACGTTCTATGCCTGTGTTTCTCGTTTGTTGTTCAGATTCGTGGGACAGTATCTGCACGGCTTTCTTCATAGACACAGCGCACAACGTCATCAAATACATCGAAACCATCTGGGCCATACTGAAACCCGGCGGGTTTTGGATCAACATCGGTGAACATTTGTCGTTGCTTTGTCTGATCATTGTTTCTGTGCGGAACGCGTCCAAAGATAAACACAATGAATTTCTGACACGAATTTTTTGAGAAGTAGAACATTTTCAAAAACTTGCACTCCAAAATTGTGCACTTTCAGGCCCATTGTTGTACCACTTCGCTGACATGCCGACAGAACAGTCGATCGAGCTCAGCTGGGCGGATCTGAGGGACGTCATCCTCAAGTTCGGATTCCAGCTGCTGGTGAGAAGTTAACGACCCGATACCACACTTTTGGTTGATGATCAGCAACACTTTCGTCAGCTTTCTTCCACGGTGTTGATTGGTGCTGGGGCATCTTCGCAGCATCCCTGCACGTTTTCTTTTTGTTTTCGTGGCTTAGATAATTGAAAATTTTCAAACGCATCCATGAAAGAAAAGGGCCAGCGAGGAAGAGCAACAAACTGAAGGCAACAGTTGCTGGGAGAATTGGTGAATCGGAACGTGTTTGTGTGTTTTCAGAAGGAGCGGGAGCACGTGACTGCCACGTACATCCAAAACCCGAGCTCTATGCTGCAGTATCAGTATGACTGTGTCTTCTTCGTCATGCGCAAACCTCACCACCACCCGCTGGAGGGAGAAACACCCTGAGGTGACTCCTTTCCTGTCTATCTCAATGTGATTGATCTGCATCAAACTTGACGAAGCGTGAACTTGAGTGAGAAGTCTCGTGTTTGTTGGCAAGGTGGAATTGTCTCAGAGTGAGATCATCATTCAGGCCATTGTGAATGGGTGACTGTTCGAGTTAGTTGTTTTTTTTCCACTCGGCGGAGCCGCTGTGTATTGTTCTGGTGCTTCTGCCTCAGATTTGCAATGTTGAGTGACGCCAGAAACCACCACATCACTGCCCCCCCACACACACACACACACCAAGAACCAGTCCATGAGATGTGCCCTTGGTTTTGGTATATGCACGCAAAGCTCATCAGAGTTTATTAAAAACTGAGGCCAGGAGGTCAAAAAGGTGTCACAGTCAAAATCCAAGACAGCTGCCAAACCATGTGACCTACAGATGCCATGATTACTGAAGGCCAGCTCTACCCTGCCAGAAACTTCATGTTTTCATGGCATCAAGCTGCTTCGAGATATATTGTACAATAACAAAAAGTTTTCTGTTCCCGTGGTACACGTACAACAGATTCGGGGAAACCTACACCTGAGTCTTGAGTCTCCGGTAGATCAAGCTCAAGTCAAACGTTCAGAGTTGTCATCATTGAAATTTGAAATTTTGCTTGCAAAATATCTGATGGTGGGTAACCCTCACTCAATATTTGAAATTTGCTGGGGTCACTAGTAATTGAAAATGTTTGACATCCAAAATTTCTTCTGTTGGGTGACCTCCCTCCCCCCCTCCCCAGGTCACTTAGCAATTGCACTTCGGCTGTCACCCGATATGTCAGGTCACCTGTGATGGTGTTGTACTCCGCCGAGTGTTCCATTCAGTCTGCATGCCAGTTGTTTGCGTGTCTTGCATGCAGTGAGAAACACTAATTAGTTCACTTGACGGAAGCTGTTTATGAGCGTATTTGTTGCCAGAGTTGCTTCTCGGTAATTATGTGGTCAGCAGCTTGCAAACAGCTGGCAGTGCTTGTGTGTACGTGCCGAGTTCGTTCGGGGCGAGTGCTGCTGCACCACGGTCGAATTCTTGAGTGCCTCTCGCCTTCCTTGTGGGTGGAACTTGTCAGACGGCTGTTCAGGCGTGAGGCCAGGGCTATTGCGCACAAAGACCCTCGACATTCCGAGGCACCTATCAACACCGATGAGTGAACTTGTGTTTGAGAAAAGAACTTACGTTGTCAATGCCAAGTGTTACGATTGACATGTGTCGTGCGCTCAGCCCAGAAAGAATAAAACTTAGTTTGAAAAACAATTCAATTTCTTGAAACAATACCATGCTTTGGTGCAGAAATGAATGTCTTTCTTCTCATTCAGTGTCTTTCATGAACAATTTGTCAGAGAATGCGCGACACAATGTGACACTTGCCCCCATCCTCTTCTTGGCTGTACGCCCAAGAGCGGATTGTTGAAAGGCCAAAATCGTGCGAAGCTGTTTCTGCAAACGGAAGCTCAATCTGCCAACAGTGTTTCTTGATTTTGCACTGTGATCCCAATCAAAGAGATCATTGTGGAGCGAACCAAGAGGTTTCAGATTCATGTGCAAATCCCTGTCGTTGCAAAGTGTTTCTTGGTGAACAAAAGGGTCATGGTGTGCGCACAATAGGGTTGCAGAGTTGCGTGTTCGAAGACAGAAACAGTGGCGACTTGTCTTCAGTTGTGTTCGTTTCCGTTCTGCATTGCAGGTCTTTATTTGGTTTATGTGCGCTCAGGTTTGAGGAAAATCCAATGGTTGTTTGTGTGCATGAAGGCAGTTTTGTGTCTTTTGACGAGCGCGTTTGCTGTGTGACCTTTTTTGTTCTGGGTGAGAACAATGAGGGACGCCCATTGTCGGATTGTCGAGTCATAGAAAATTAAACAATATGAAGAGCCGATCTCTACGAATTCGTACATTTTTTATGTCATGGCTTTGCAGTTCATGGTTGAGTTGAAATGCGTTGCTTCGCTCCTTTTATTTGAAGAACGGGACACGAAGTTTTGACGCGAAGCAAAATCTGGAATTATGAAATTGTACTGGTGAAATGGCTAAATTGTTTGACATTACACTTCGGCTTTTCAATTTGTTCACGTACACGATGAAACTGACTTCGTCTTGGAAAAGTTTCGCAAAAGTGCAGGTTGTTTGATGCTCACGTTGTTTGTGGAGACAGATTCACCCCGACGTGAGCGCTCGACGTTGTGTGAAAATGAAAGAATGATTGTCCTTCTGCGATTGGTCGGGTCAGTACAAGAGCTCACAGGAGCGCCGCGAAAAGGCGTTTGGTTGTGGACAGCCGACGGAACTCTTCCGGACGGCTCAATGTCAGTCATTCAAAAGTAGTCTACGTCGCTCCCTTTGGTCTCACTCACACCACAGCGTTTGGTGACGGCGATCGATGTGCGAAAGACATGGGATGACGTCAGACTGGCATTTTGACACCCAGTTCACGCATTTTATGGTGGGTCAGCATCAACCGCGAGAGACAAGGCTGTGACATTCAACAATGCATTTTTCAAATAGAATGACGTTGCACAAGAATTGCTCAAAAGTCCAAAGCGAATTGAAAATTCAAGTCTCACATTTTGACACTGCCTGAGTCTTTGGTCTTTGTGGTTGTGTTTGGTCAAAACATGAAATGCGTGTCAAGAATCTGAGGACACAAAGTGAAACTTTTGCCAGATACTGTGCCAGCACAACTGCTGCTGCTGCTGCTGCTCATGATGATGATGTGTGTGTGCATGTGTGTGCTGTGTGTATCAACTTGTCTACTTTTTCACCCTGTCGTGAGTAATGGTGGATTGAGTCTGTGACATAATGAGCACAAGTGGAGGATTGAGCCACTTCCATTTTGCAGGCACTGGCAGACAGAGCTGTTGTTTGATGTTAACCTCCTGAACATTCATCAAATTAGAGGGAACCCTTCTTTCTGACCCTTATTGGAAGTATTCTGGATGGTGGTCACACAAAAAAGTCAAGATTGTATCACAGATCCGGAATGGGAATGGGACAAAACAACGAGAACATGAGTTTGAATTTCCGGAGATAAGTATGTTGTTGATTATGAGCCATTTGCTGGCTTTTGGGGAAAAATAGCAAGTTATGGATCTGATTAGATCTGATTTAAAAAACTTGAAAAATAATTTCATAATTTGAAACATAAATAAAGAGTGGAAATGTTATGGAAAAATAAGAAACTGAGTTAAAATTGTCTGTTGCAAGTCTGCTGCTGATTCTGAGCAATTTATTGGTTGTTGGAAATAAATTGCAGTAGCTAGTGATGGAAGTGACCAGACACAAAGGAACAAACAATTTGACCCGGTCATGAGTGGAAATTTTTATGGTATACAGTCAATAGCAACTGAGTATGAATCATCTTCCATGAGTATGATTGATGACCAGACAGTCAATGCTTGTTGGAAATGTGTAGTTGGTGATCAGGGATGATTCAGGATGGTATGAAGCTCAGGAGAAACTCACAATGTGGTAAACTGTTCTTTCTGGGGGGAGGGGGTCAGTTTACACTACACCACTCCCGTTCTTGATCTTGAGAAAAAAAGAAATTGCCTCAATTTTCTTTGGGCACCGCGACCAAAACATTTCCAACCAAAAATTCAACGTTATTGTTCTGAAAAGAGAAGAGAATAAAGTTTATATTTGATAAAAATTACATCATTTCATTTGGGAGGAGCATTCTTGTGTTCTTCAGGCAAAAGATAATTTCTTTAAATTTCGCAAAAGAGAAAATATAAGAAAGCTACAATCATGTTGATCTCAAGTTTCATGGCAGGGTAAGATTCTACAATTGAGATTGATGTAATGGCAATTGCGGGTAACAGAGCTCATGTCGCTCGTGGAGAAGCAGGTGGTTTGAATGTCTGTGCAGGTGACTTACTGTGGGGGGGGGGGGCGGAAGCTACTCGGCCAATTCGCAGCTCAGAATGTGACGCTGATCATTTTCCAGTGAAATAGGTTTGGTGACTTGACCAAGCGGCCCGTGTGGACCGCGGGCTTTGCAGGCATGGTCTTCTTGTTTGGGGTGAAAACTTGCCGAAAACTTTGCAGCGTTGTCAGACCCCAACAGGAATTCTTGTGCCACATCTTGTTGTGCGGAATTAAGCCGAAGAAAACGTTCAGTCATTTGCATGGGCGTGGTCTTGATCGACAAAAAATGCTCGTGTGAACACACCACGGAAAAGACCCACCCTCGCTCTCTGTGTCCACAAACACCCCTCATCAATCAGACCTGCCCCACTTCATCCCACTCCAACTCCCCACCAAGTTAGAAAAAATTCGGAATCAGAAAACGCGCAATCATGCCCCCTCCTGGCAGAGATTGGTCTTCAAGATCAAAATTCCGACTTGAAGAGTGTCAGTTTAAAACAAATGCCCTTTGGCCATCCTAAGAATCCACTCACTGGTGGGAGCATTTTGAGAAATTGCAGGAATCTGAACAAAAATGTGCCGTCTGCTGAAAAAACTTTGATTCACCAGGGCTGTTGGGCTCTGCGGGTGTCAACACCGTTCAGTGTTTTCTTTGGCGAGCAATTCTTCACGGACAAAAAGCCAGCGCATCATGGGACCGCTCTGATGTCCCTTGAATACACAAGGAATGATCTTGGCTGCAGGATTTTGTTGTTGCGGCTGGAACATCATCGTTGGGTCAGTACAGCAAGTCCGGCACGTCACTGCCGTCGAGCCCCAAGTGATTGGCTGACGAGACGCTGGAGCGCGGGGACCCGTTCATGTGCGCATGCGTCGGCCGCTCTGGCGCCGTCAGGCTGCGGCGCGGTGACGCACTGACAACGTTGTTCTGTGAGACCGGGCTATTACCATCAAATTCCGTTTGTTTGGCCAACATACTCCTCCAACGGTTTTTCGTTTCTTGCCCAGCGTGTCCGTCGACGGGTGGAAGCGAAAATGCGATCGGATTCGGCTTGTCAGAATCGAGCGCCTTCTTCAAAGCTCCTGCCGCCATACCGATCGTGGCGAGTTCTGAGAAGGAAGAAATTTGGAGGGTTTGTTGGGCGGTTTCCAGTTGCTTCTGCTCTCTGCTGGACCTTGGTGCGCAGCACGGGAAGAATGCTGGGCACTGTGGAACCCAGTCGTCGAAAAAATCATCTCTGAAGTTCTGCATTTGACGCTGCAAGGCTTCTGTCATTGTTTGTGGCTTCTGAAATGTGTGCAAAACGTTTTCTGTTGGGAGACAAGCAAGAGAATCAGACAACAGAACGCATTCAGCCAAGTCAGCGAAGTTAGCGCAATTGAAAGAACGAACCGATGTGTCGTTTGTGTCGATCGACTCGTACGCCGCCATGAACCACTCCACGACCAGGATGAACCAGCTGAGAGCGCAGCCGCCGTACACGATATAAAACACACCTGCAGGGAAGAACATTCAGAATTGCTTGCTTGCTGTAAATTTGACACGGTAGAGAAACAGAATGCAGCTACAGAAAAGATTCGTAGTTGACTCAACTTTTGCGAGCGGAAAGCGAATCGTGTTGCGCGAGTAGACTGTTGCCATTGGAGATTCAATCGCTTCGAGCGAACATTTTGAGAAAAGACCACCCAACAACAATTAAGAAGTCCATTGCCCGAATGAGACACTGCATGGCGAGCAAAATTTTGTCCAAAAGTGCAAAGTCTTTGTTTTTATCCAAGTATTCAGAGTAGAAAAGGGAGATTGACAGTGTCACGGAAGAAACTGAGTGCGTGCGTGGTACCGATCATGTGGTCGATGCCGAGTTGCCCGCCGAGCGCGGCGAGCGCCTGACTATTCTCCGTCTCGTCCTGCCCCGACGCGCACTGGCCCCGCTCCTGATACCTGTGTTCCGCTGAGGTCCATTAGTGGTGTTGGCAATGGTTCAGATGGAATAAAAGCTGCAGCAATTTTGTTCGATTGCGTGGCTTGGCACCCGTGCAGTGCGGGAGACAATCTATTGTCGGCAACAGATGGTTGGCAAAGCGAAAGCAGTTCTCACCATTTGACCTTCAGCTGATCGGTGAAACCTGACTCGCGCATCCTCAGGATATGCGTCGACAGCTCTTCTCGATATGGCGAGGATTTCTGGAGCCCAAACCCGTATCCGATCTTGCCGAACAAGCGGCCGATTGTCTGGATGGTGTCGCACGGTTTTTCCTCAACAGAGTAGTCGAGAACAGCGCTGTCCCAGATGAACGCGTACTCTTCTTTTCCACTTCTCGTCTTTGAAAGCAAAGATATACACACGAAAACCGTGTGAATATTCGTACATCTTAAATCTGCACGCATGCAAGTGTTGTGTGTCGGGTTTGTGGATGTCAGGGAAGGTATGTCGTCTCTGGAAAACAAGTTTCTGCAGGCGTCCAACTGTAAGTTCGAGTGGTATTTGTTCCCCATTACGTAATGCTGCGTCCAGCATTCTTGATGAAAAGCTATCAAGCCAAATCGATACTGATCGATACTGACAGCCAAACGACAAACGAGATGAATGAAGGCATTTGCATTACCTTGGTGAGACCTTCAGTGGAGTCAGCAACCAATGTGTTTTGTGTGTCCATGTAGGCTCTGATGTCTTGAAACAGTGTGAGATTAGAATCCACAAAGAACTGATATGGTGCACTGTTTGCCACTGTTCCTGCAAGTGCGGAGGTATAAGACATGAAATTTAAGTTCGGAGGATGAGAGGGAGAGTTGTGATGCAGTCCGTGCATGTGCCTCACCGTATTTGACTTTGGATTGACCGCCGAGATCCTCGATAGAGTTGATTGTCTTCTGACTTCTGGATGCGGTCAGCAGGGACGCCAAGTTGGCAGTGTACGTGGCAACAATGATGACTGTTCCGAGCCACCATGTCACTGACGTGATCCGACCTGCAGAACAAGGCCGGAGTGAAACAGTACCACAGGCTTCCCACGTTACAGAACACGTTGGTGTTGCCACGCAACTGAGTCACTGTCATTGAAGGGCACCACGCTCATTTGTACAGAGTACCGTACTGTCTGGTGTATGAGACGCACCTTTTTGCACAAAATTGAGCACCAAAAGAAGAAGCGCGTCTTTACAAGGCAAGACTGCAGAAGGAGTATGTGTGACTGTTTACTTGCTGAGACTTTTTGCAATTGCTTTTCTTGCTTTTATCCGATTTATTGACAGCCGTGTTCATACACGGGTCTCACAATTGTGTGTGTTCTGCATGCTGCTGGCCGTCAAAGTGCCAAAATTGGCATCAGAAAAAATATGCTCGGAATACGAAAAAAGTGTTGGCTGCACGTGTTTCAGACATGTTTCAGTCACGTAACAAGCAAGGCCATTTTCTCACCAGACAGGGACTTCGGGTATCTCTCGTAGCCTTGCTGCAGCAATGCTCCAGCGGAGAACATGATGGAGTTGCTGATGCCAAGAGCCTTCGTCTGTTCGAGCTTTTCCTTCTTGAAGTATCGATATGAACTGTAACTTCTGCAGCAAGTAATGAAAAGAAGTTCGTGAGGACAATGAGCTGTTTCGAGTTCACAGATGTCGATGTGTGCCCCCACCCCCACTTGTGCGTTGGAGCTCCACACTCCGAGGGCTTCCTGGGAAGGTTTGTTTTGAGATGCACAGCGCGGAGTATCAAAAATCGTGGTCACCGGTAGAATTTGACTGCTTGATAGCCTGCATGTTGAAACAATGTTGGACGTCTTCAACACGAAAACATAAAAGGGTCACGAACGATGTTCATGGCATCTCCCACCGAGAGAACCGCAGTCAACTGCACATGAATCTTTATGTCTGACTCTGACTAAGTCAGACAAAGTAAAATTTTTCCTTCTTTCAGTTTACCTCAGGAGGTATACCAAAGCATTTCAAAAGTATGTTCATCAGGTAGGTCTAAACTGAAAGCAGAAAAAGAAAATTATGGCCCATGTGGGATTTAAACCCAGGACCTTCTGCTTCAGAGACCAGTGCTCTACCACTGAGCCACAATGATTGAGTTTTTTTTAAGTTGTAATTGATGCAGTCATGAACTTTTCTTGAACTTTGCCAAATTTAAGCAGTTTCACAAGTCCCAAGTTTCTGCCTGATCGATGTATACTCCCACATGGTGAGAGAATCATGTTTATCCCGCTGTCTGCCATGGTGTGCACAAGGTGTGCGTGACACAGGCTCGTTAAATGCAGGAAGCTGCGAATCCATTGCAATGGAAGAGAGTTTCACGCTTGTTTCACAAAGAAATCGAACATGCACTCACCGCATCGCTCTACACACACGATGAGTCCCCATGGAACGAAGGAATCGCCAAAAAAGAGAGAAAAACCAGCAGATCAAGTTTTGCATGTGGCGAATGAATCGTCTGCCTCGAAAGATTCCAACGATGAAGACAATCGGGAACGTGTGTGGTGGACGAACTCTTTCGATCTTTGGCACCGTCCTTTATTGACGTGTATGTGTCTTTCATGTTGACTTTCAATCATTCAGTGCCACCCGATACCAACAGCACTTGCATAATTAAGATGAAACTGTCTTTTATGGCGAGTTGCCTTTCACCAAACTTCTGTGCACCGTGCCAATCGCCTGTCGGTTTCCACAGTCATTTATCGAAAAACAATTGGCAATAAAACTTACTCTTCTTCTTGGGTTTCGCTGTCAATGTACATAAATTTGCCATGGTAGTCGTAGGGACTGAGTTTGTTAAGGAATGAGATGTAGAAGGCGACGACGAAAGTGGTGACGATCACGTACATCCACACCTCCATGTTGAACGGCTCCAGGAAGCGGAACGGAGGCGGCTTCTCCACCTTCCGAACCTGAGGCAAAACAACGTTCAGACATGCACCTTTCATTTCATTTGAATGTTATGATCAGAAAGTTTCAAACAAACGCCGCACGCAGATTATTTTCAGTTCAAACAGAATCCTTTGGGATTGATCTCAGTTTATCTATCACGAAGGACTTGAGATGTCGAGTTTGTCGGGGTTGCGATTTCCTTCTCTCCTGTCGGTCAGCGTGGTTTATTCCTGTCTGTTCACATTTGCGCGCAGCAATTGCGAGGTCCGATTGTACCTTCATGACGAAGGACATTCCGAGGTCGAGGTAGGGAACGGTGTAGTCGATGTCCTGTTCTCGAGGGTAGGAGATGGTTAGAGATGCCACAGCCATGTCTGCTTGCTGCAGAAGGGGGAAACGAAGCTGTGGCAGACACTCGCATTTTCTTGACACCAGTGTCCTCTGTGGGGGGGGGGAGAGATCACAGAGAACTTATCGCCAAGAATCAACCGAAGCTGTGGTCGGGCCATTGACCCCCTCCCCCTGATCAGTTGGAAGATATCTGGTTGTCAGTCGAAAAGAACAAAGATGTGCTGTCAAGGTGCGCAGCCGAGGTGTCTTCTGGTCGCTATAGGACCTGCCACAAGCCAAAAGGAAACGCGATGTTGAAGACTGCAGTGGAATTTGACTCGTACGTACCCTGAACACGAGCTCCTTGACCATGCCGTTCCACTGGAAGGTGTCGGGATCCTTGGTGCCAAAGCTTCCGTCCGGGACGAGGTACAGGGTGAAGGTAAATCCGATCGATTCGGCCAATTTCTTCAATATGTCAATGCAAAATCCTGCAAAGTGCAATCAACTTGCTACGAGTATTTCTTGGCTTCGATAATTCGGTCAGAAATGACATTCTGCGTGTGTACGAAGATCTCTGAGCCCGGTTCACAAGGGACGTATCATTAGATGAAGGGGAGAAGGTGCAGTGAATGGTTTTGATTTCAAGATGAGGGACCTTGTATCTCATGGAAACCATGCTGCCTCCTTCCACCAGTGCGCGCGCTGCACTTGTCACTCCTCTATTATTCCTGTTGGAACGTCGCCCACCCCCTTGCAAGGTCAGTCCTGCGACCTAATCCTGAATGGCTCCTGCAGACACCTGGCGAACACGCCTGGATGATTCACCTTCCACGTCGTGTTCGACGCTGAGGTTGTTGGAGTCGTACTTGTCGCTCTTCATCATGACGAACGGTTTTTCGAGGATGGTGACGATGCGGATGTGTTTTCCGGAGAGAGCGCTCACGAAGTCGGCGACGGCGGGAGCGCCGCCCGAGAATGCGATGCGGTCCCGGTCAGGGATGGCGAGGCCGCCCTGCGGGGTCCAGTACCCGACCTGAACAAATTGGTCAATGTGTTCAGTTGTCACGCAGTGAATTTTTTGTGCGGATATCCCTGAACAGATCAGAACTGAAGAATCGACTGGAACTCATCGAGCTGCACCTGGTTCCAGCCGTCGCTCTTCAGGTTGACAATGTCAAACCGTGGGTTGCGTGGAGAACCGTCTTCGTTGAACTCCAAATATGACGATACGCCCGGACCCTTGGCCTTGAGAATCAGACCGTGTTGTGAATTTCACGCATGTTGATTGGATATATCTATTTCCAGTGGAAGTCAGTGGCAAATGTGCATCCCCCAGAAATTCTAAAACCAGCACGTGCGATGCTCACGCTTTTGAGGTGTTTCAACATGACATCTCCGAAACGCCAGGGCCGCACGGCGCCAGTGTCACACGTGAGACGTTCAGCCTCGAAAGCGGCGTCCAGAGCCGGGTTCCGAAGCAGCCGCCCCGCAGCGTAGGCGAAGCTCAACACGGCGTCCACCACGTAAATGCTGTACGTCTGCAACGGACCCAGGACACTGCAGGCCTGATGAAAACTCGAGTCTTTTTCAGGCGGATGATGACATCATGCACATGTGCCAAACTCGCTGCATGTATGGCATAAAGGCAATGGCGACTGCCGTGGCAATTCAACTGAGAAAAACGAGCAGAGGCGATCACATGTTGAGGGATGAATGTTGACAGCCAACGGTGCATAAACTTGTGGTTGTGACTGGACGCTCAGGATAACGACACGTGCACGCAACAAGCAATTCGTAAAACCTTGCACAAACGTTTTGGAAGTCTGAAGAACAGGTTCAGCCAAATTGGTGTACGATCAGAGGGGCGCATGTCATGTAGAGTCTAACTGGGGCATGGGCCTGCGCGAAATGTTTGTCCCTCTCAGGCTGGAACATTTTGGGACACCAAACTAACAGCGGCGTTTCTTCCACGAAAATGAAATCAGATCCAGGGCTGTGCGTCGGAATTTTGTGACCATCACTCACGGACATCTGGGTGCCTGGGCCAGCCTGCGGGTGCGTCTCCGGGTCGAGTTGCGTCCAGCGCCTGACGACGTCTTCCCACAACGTGCCGTCGCTCGAGGATGGCCTCGTGCCGATCAGGCCCTGCAGGTGCTCCGGAACCACGCCATCATCCCCAGGCTCCAACTGCGGGGAACGCACGCACGAAATGTCACCAAATATGCAGCAGCAATCTGTTAAGTCCGCACCCCCGCACCAAAAAACAGCCACCATAGGTGTCAGTTGTGTTTCACTTTGTGGCTGTAGACGAATGATGATTTGCACGGAAATATCAGAAAGATACACGGAGTGCACAATCCTGCAGCTGCTGTGTTGCTAATGTCAAGCAAGTTCTCATTCAAGTTGACCACGGTTGATGTATCACAGTTCAGTGCATTGTTTGGTTACCATGAACAAGTTTAAATTTTGCTCTTACAGTTGACGACGCATGTGAGAGAAAGAAGTCTGCAGGTGCACACTGACCTGTCCATCTCCAGTCATGCTGTCTGTGACGACCCAGGCCCAGCCCGGCCCCGTCATGTTCTTGTCCCTTGCCTGCCGCATCACCTCAATTCCGAACGTGGACAGGCAGTTGAGGAAAATCACACGCACACCTGTGGTGACAACAGACACAACGATCAATTTACTTTGACACCGAGACAAACGGGGGGAAAGTGGAAAAAGTGCACATTCGAACAATTTCCGTCTGGCAGGCGGCACCTATGGTCTTGATGAGCTCTAGATTGCTCTGCACGTCCACTTCTGTTGCGTCTGTCGTGACGTCGAAGTGCTGAACACTCATGATTTTCCAGTCTCTCTTGGCTGCTTCACTTTGGAATTCCACCAAGCCATTTACGCCTGAAACAAAACTGGCCTGGTTTTGAGCACCAATACTTGATTTCTTAATCGAAAGTTCTGATTAATTGTGGAATAGCCTCTGTCACCATAATCTGTGTCTGACGTGAGAATGGCCATGCGGGTCCAGCCCATCGCCTCAGCGAGCGCGACCAAGGCCCTGCTCTGGATGGTGTCGGCTGCCATCATTCGCATCAGGTACGGGAAGTTTGTTGTGATTCCTGCATGTACGATTGTGTTTTGGGATGAATTGTCGCTTTGTGAACATTGCACCCATTTGGTGACAGACTATAGATATTTGATTGGTCTCCAAAAAGACACAGTGGTGATGACAACAAACGATATCGAACGAAACAGATCGGGTTCCCTTGTCTTCAAGTGCGCGACGCGAGGTTTTGAGCGCGAATCCTTGGATGCTGTGCTGCTGCAACCTTGATAGCATGATGCATGAGCCAATCCAGAAACTTGCAGACTGCAGAGTTTGGGACAAACAAGGGGCCCATCGACGAACACTGAGTGTACGAACAGTGCAAATCCATAATGAACAGTGCAAATCCCTACCAAGTTGTGGATTCGTGGCAGTTGGAGTGATCTGCGGAATGCGCAAAGCCGTGGAAATTGGAGACGTGGCTTTTGTTGCTGTGGAGCTTCTAACACCAATCAACGTCATGACGCCCTGTTCCACCTGCCAGCACGCTGCAACGGACCATCAACACAAGTGTCTACATCCCTGAAGAGTTCACAAATAAATGCAGGGAGGATATCACACTCATACTCTGCAATACCGGCTCCGTGCCGGACTCGGATTTGGAGCACTCACCGAGCTGAATGCCTTCGGTGGTGGCGATTAACTGGGTACTGTTGAACACGTAGGTGAGGGTGTGAGAGGGTCCGAGCATGTTGCGCTCGTTGACGTAGTCTACAGCCATCTTGATCGCTGACTCAGACTGTCCTCTGTCCAGAATAGCACCTGCAGAGATAAAGGTTGGAGCTTTCAAAGCGGCGTTCGTGATTTAGGACCGAAAGAACGTTTACGGATCACGCAAGGGGCGGGAGCCCAACCCCCTGACCTCCGGAAACAAAAATGTGCACACAGTGTCAGATACCGGTTTTCTGAAGGTGAACTCGACATGCATGCGTGTTCTTTTTTTCGGGGGAAATGTTTGCTCTTTCACTCTTTCGCTTGAAAAACAACATTAGATCAAACTTGCGATCGTGCTTCAGGGACGCCACGCATGAATGGCACCCAGTGCCATATTTCTGCATAGAGTTTCCTTTGAGGATGCTTCACTTGTTGGGTTGGGCCTACACATGAAAGGATCTGTTTCGTGTACGCGTGTGCTGAAGTTAGTTAGCTGCTGGTTTCTGGGACCTCTGTACGGTGACAGCAGGAACGGAGCCATTCCTCGCAAAGGTGGACTGAAACTCACAAATGTAAATGAGATTACAAGCACCGCTTGTTTCATTGGTACGAGTTGGAAAGAACTGCACTTGGACTCTTGTTCGCTCCAGGTCTCAAACAACGTCAACCACTTGACGCCACCACAGGGGTGAGTGAGTCCAGATTTTATTTGTACTTTGTTCTCTTGAAGGGGGAAAATATGCCATGGGTGTCACTCGCTTGTCTTACAACTGGGCTGGAAGGATCTGTGCCCGTGCAAGCACAAAGAAGAAATCCACACAGACCAGATGTTTCGCAACCACCTAAAATTGGTGTGTTTACACATGAACAGTTTTGCGCGTGCATGCAGGGTACTCAGGTTGTGCGGCTTGCTTCAATCAAGACCAAAGTTCCGTGAAGTTTGTCCGCGAAAAAAAAAAAAAAAACAAACTTGGAGGAACATCGGATTGAGACAAATTCCTATTTGCTGCAGTTCCGAATTCAGTCTTGAAAGTTCAGGGATTGATTTGAGTCGAAAATCTCCCATCGAAAACGAGGTACACAGACACACGGACACACATACAAGTGGCGATTGCACCAAGCCCGTGGGTGGACGCAGACTTACGTTTCTCTGTGTTTTGCATCACCATGATGCCATGGTCCCGTTGGCGCAACTGCAGTGTCAGTGAGCCAACAGGGTCCCAGAGGCAAGAGCCTAATCTTGACCAGGGGTGATTTTTTGGTCTAAACTCACTCTACAGGAAGCCTGAACACGGCAGCAGCACAAATTTATGCAAGGACACCGAAGAAATAGTTGTGCACAATCGTCCAGCTGCACATGCATGCATGGTTGTCCTGTTCCTGAAGGCACACACAAAAGCAACAAAGGGAATTTGAGCCACTCACCGATTTTCAGTGTTTTGCAGCTGAGTTTTATCCAAAACAATGAAAGTATGGTCAATGGTATCAAGACATTCATCCTGTCTTTCACAAAATGTCACAATGTCCAGAACAAACGACGCAGACCATACGGGGTATACCGATATATCTCAATGATGCTCCCGTTCCCAAAGCATGCACGATGACAATGGAGCAGCTTCATCAGATATTTCGTGCTAATAAAAAGCCTATACCTGCAAGCAACTTCGTGTGGAAGCTGTTTGCAAATTTTGCCCATTTGTACACGTCCATGCTCGTCAGACAGCTTTGATGACAATCTCTGCCACATGCGTCAATGCTAAACGAGTGCGTGTATTGAACGGAAACACCAAAATTTCCATGAAAATGGAGACCCCAGCTGTGCTCCGAATGATCACTGAGGAATGGTCTCTGCAGTGGATCAAAGATCTGGCTTCACGGGTGGAGCGGATCTGGAAAGGCCTGAAAATTTGGCAATGATGGGAGCTCTGGCTCTGCGTGCAGTAACACAAGCTTGTCGGGTATAGTGGGGTGTTTGAGGCTGTTTCGGTTCAGTTTCTTTCGGGTGCAAAGGGAGAAAGTCCCACCCTGCAAAAAAACACCCCTTTCGACACTCAAATGTACGTCTTATAAGACGGTATTTTTTCTTTCAAAGGCAGCAGCGAATGGATGCCGTTGAGGAGATTTCCTCAGGAAGTAGGAGTGGCCTGCACATGTCACGTTCAAACTCTGCGCGGACCTGATCAATTGTTTCTTTTGCTTTTGATTTGAATGCTGTAAATTCAGTTTTGCTCTCAAGAGCAACCGAAATGTCACCTTTCGGCATTGAAAGTGAATTTCTGGCCAATAAGCTGTTGTCAGGTGAACCCCCTTGATATGGCTGTTGTGTCTCAGGTGAGGTATTGAAAAAAATCTACTTTTTGGTGCAAAAAAGCTCAAAACGGCGAATTGAACATTTTCAAGGGCGCGATCCGGCTCTGCATGCAGGACACGCACTTATTGTAGTCACTATCAGTCTGAGTGTTTTTGTGTGTGTGGTCACTTTTGGTTGAGTTACCAGAGAGGGGGGGGGAACTCAACTGTCACAAAAATTCACCAGAATGGTTTTCAGGCCATCTCAAGCAACTTTCCCTTTTTGGCCATGGTTGAGTTACCCCCTCCCACAAATGGCCAAATTTGGAAAAATGTTCAAATTTTATGCTGTTTCACTCTGAACATGTGGGACCATGACACAAGTTTACCTGGTAAGTTTGAAGGAGCTGTGTGAAACCCTCTCTGAGTTATAGCCATGATTGAGTTACCCTTCTGGCACAAAATCCAAGATGGCTACCCACATCATGTGACCTACAGATATAATTTCACTCATGCATGTGGAGAGTCATGGGACAAGTTTACCTCTAAAGTTTAACACTGCTGTGAAGTTGTCTCTTAGAGCTCTATGGTGACAGTTGAGTATGAAATTCTGCCCAAGATGGCCACTGTACTGTATGACCTACATACACCATTTCACTCATGAACATGCAGGACCATGACTCTTGCCTACCTGGTAAGTTTGAAGTCTCTGCACAAAGTCATTGGTTGAGTTGGCCAGTTGGTAATTTGCAGGGGGGGGGTTAACTCAACCATGGCCAAAAAATGAAAGTTGCTCAAAATGGCCTGAAAGTCATTCTGGTGAATTTTTGTGATGGTTGAGTTTCCCCCCTCCCTGGGTAACTCAACCAAAAGTGACCACATACATACATAGACTGATGGTGACCACAATAAGCATGCATCCTACTAGCAGAGCCAGACCACATGCTTAAAAATTCAACATTTTACTCTTAAAAACCTAAAACTGCAAACTTGACAAATTTCTTACTCATGCATTGTCCTTGACCCATACAAATTCAAAAAGACCCCAAAGATCCAAATTTGAAATTTGTTTTGACTGAGAAACTGCTGTACACATAATTTTAGTGGACACTGCCTGTAGGTGATCTGTTTCGGTTGCACTGTTTCAGTCGCTTTTTGCGACCTTCAACAGCGCAACCTCCTCAAATCACCTGAAAAGTAGTACTTGCACTATGATCTGCTTGCACTTGTTTATCGTGTTTTATGGTTGTTTTGTATCAGTTTTTGTGGAGTCCATCATTTTTATGTTCAAATGTTACAATTGGGTAAGGCAGGTATGTGGATCTATGATCTTTTTGACATGAGTTTTCTTGGTTTTGGGGGCAAAAAAAGTGCCCAAATTTTATTGGTGGCCAAACTGATTGCAAACAAGTTCTGCCCAAATCTTGTTGGTGGCCAAACTGATTGCAAACAAGTTCTGCAAAAAATTTTCACATTGCAAGTATGGGAGGGTTGTAGGACTTGACAGGTGAAGTTTTTGGAAGTCGTGAAAGATTTGGTGCTGAAGTCAATTTTTTTGTGTGCAGAAAAACCAAGCCGAACGAGCGACCCGAATGAGTCCAAATCACCGCGAGGCCCACGGCACAATTTGTTTTCGATGGAGGAGTGTTCATCAAAAGTTGTCATGCAGTGTGCATGATGCGGCCCTGACCCTGAAGGAATTGCGTTTTTGCAATGGCGAAAATGCAACACAAGAATGCTGAGGCATTGAACAGACAAGGCCTGCAGCATTGCTGACTCGGCAGGAGGCACAGAACGATTGGTGAGGTCAAATATGTTCCACCCACCGCGAGGGGGAAAGGACGTACGAAGTGCCCTTCCTGTCAACACAGTGGTGGAGCAACCACAGTGCCTCCAAGGAGAATTCTGAATCGAAGTGAAAACCAGATCTGTTGCCGATTCCAAACCAAACGTCACTCCAAAGTGTCAACATTTTTATTCACAAACTCGTTTTGCCGTAGCAAACAACTGAACCCCGGCTTATTTATGACCAGGGTGTTGCATAAATTACGAACAAGACGATCAACTCGATGATCATTTTGTGTCCAAAAGCAACGCACCAAAAGCCTGCGACGCTTCAGACCGTCAACGCAATACTGTGCACAATTTGACACATGTGGAAGAGGCGTACATTTCAGACGAGGTTTCAAGCGCTGTTTGGTTACCGCTCACTTAACAACACGTTTCTTTCATTGAGACGCGCCGTCAAGTGCTCGCCACGGCCACGACAAGTTGTCAAGATATTTGAGGGCAAATTAAACGTTCCTCACACAACCGATACTTGATTCCGTCTTGTGCATGACAAAGCTCTCTCGGTGACATAAAATTCCGCTGAAACCTGTGTTTGCTGTTGTCCAAGAAGAACATCACATTTATTTCACTTTCGACTCGAGACTCATCCGTGGAAAAGTCCCACTTTTTCACATCTTTTCTCGGGCAGTGACTTCCTGTGAGTCCTTTCCACAACCTCGCGTGAAGCGGGGAAAGTCCCAGGCAACTAACTGATCCACTCTGTTGTCGAGACCTCAGCCTGCTGAAATCTGAATCAGTTTCCGCTTGTGCTTTTCATTCAGGCAGTGAAGGCCATTCAATCTCATTTCCCGATCACTTTTTCGGCGACTCCACGCCAGACCTGCACTCCGGCGACTCGGCGACGCCGGCGTGCTGTTGCGCACTGTCCGTGTCGGCGCTCTTGCTGCGGTCGATGAGCAATTTGAGCTTCTTGATGATGTCATCGGCACTCGTGTCCTGCGTCGGGGACGACGGACCGCCGCTGGAGCACGCCGAGGACGACGACATGCTGTAGGCTGCAACAGAACCAGCCGTGAAGTGTCACCCAAGAGCAAAAAGATCGTGCAACCGTCCACGCAGTCAATCTGGCTTCTCGAAGCAAGCGAGCAGTCACACCACATCCTGCCACGTCACGTCACGTCACGTCACGTCAAAGGCCTGCCCTGACATTCTACCGATCATTTGAAAACGTATCACTGTATCAAACGTATCCGCATTCTGCTGCTCCAAACAAGTTGAATGAAATAAACTCCCTTTGTTTTGTTCTTTTCTCTATCAGAGATTCTTCACAGAGGTACAATTGGAAACTTCTTTGAAAAGTAAGGAAAGTAGTTTGGCTTTCAGGTGATTTGAGAACCGAAACAAATCACCCACAGGCAGCACAAACGGAAAGCATGTTGACACCTATTTCAAGAAAAGATCAAATTCAAAATTTGGATCTTCTGAGTCTTTTTCAATTTGTGTGGGTCAAGAATAATGTGTGAGCAAGGAAATTGTTAAGTTTATAAAGTTTGAATTTTCAGATTTGTGAGGGCAAACTTTTGGACTTTGTTGCATAAATTGGGTGAATTTTAGAAAGCACAAATATTTGATGAAGGATGCATATTGAAGAAGTTTTGCATATTGGTTGGGTGTTTGACTGGTGTCATTGTTTTTTTTTTTCATTTTCAAACATTTGGAAATGGTTTTTGGGTGCAGCTGCCAGACAGAGTCCAAAGCGACTCGGGTCCGACTGAGGCCCCCAAGCTGTTGGCTCACCTTGGCCCGGGGTCATGGGGAGCTGAGACGGGTTCGGGTGACTCGTTTTCGGAAAGAAGGAACAGGCGTGCTGCGTCGCCAGCGGCGTCCGTATCGTCGCGTCCGTCACCTTCATGAGGAACTGCTCGATCTGCTTCAGCGTCAGCGCGTTGTGCAACGTCTCCAGGGGACGGATGCTGGGAACCTTCCAACCTTCCACTCCTGTCGAACAAATGAAACAGTCACGCACAATGCGACGTGCAAGATTTGGCTCAAAAGTTTGATTCAAATCGCCAAGATTCAAGCGCACTTAAAAAGGGAAATGTCCCAATCAAAACCGCAATTCAGCACACGGTCCACATGGTGTTTCCCCATGGTACTCGAAACAAGCCGCCATGCAAAACATTTCCTTGCTGGTAGCGGCATGAAGCCGCCATCATTGCACTGCAGCCATGGAAATCACCATCGAAACTTAAAAGTCCTTGTGGACATAAGTTTTTGAATCTCTTGGTTTCACCCATCCGGATTTTATTCAAAACTTGGATGTGATTTTCACCAGAGCGTTGAACGTAAGCAGAAAACGAATTGGCACACATGAATGGCCACACGGGGGTGGTGTTCACCACAACGTTGACATGCAGTCGAATTTTTTGGGAAGGAGGCGTTTCACACTTTTTGTTCACGAGTTTCACACGCCACACTTTGATGACCAAACTGGGGGTTTTCACAACGAACGGTACACTTGCTCACAGTTTGTGACCAAGCCGCAAGAAATGGTGTTTATGTGGGGGGTAAAACAAAAAAAAAAAGAAAGAAAGATATCAAAGACCAACGAGCTCCCGGCCACAAACACAACAGCGAAATTTGAAACGAAACAAGAAGTTTAAAATTAGCAAGAAAAACAAAAAACCAAAACAAAACCAGAAAACTTTTCGTTGGTTTACCAACGAGAGTAGGTTTCAACAGGGGGTGGGGTGGGGTAAACTAGACTTCCAAGTCAAGCATCAGCCGCTTCCCCCTCCCATGGCACTCATCTCAATAACCCTGAAGTGTTGCCACAGGTTGTCTCAATGTGTACTTTTGGGGTTTTATTTTTATCAGCCGTGCTGATATTGGTTTGACCCTGTATCTAGCTACGTGGGTGATGCACGGCCCTCCAGATGCGGGAAATTTCCGGATAAGCCCCCTTCTCTCCTACCAAGTGGGAAGTTAGAAATTTCCAGATCTGGATTTCCAACTTTTTACACACGGGGGGGGGGGAGACCCAGAAGGTGAAATTTCCAGATTTGGAAATTCAGATCTGGAAATGTCCAGACCTGGAAATTTCACCTTCCGGGTGACACCCCCACCCCCTGCGTACAAAGTTGGAAGTTGGAAGATCTGGGTTACCCCGCCACACACATAGATCTACGAACGAAGTTGGAAGATCCAGATATCCTAATCTGGAAATTTTCAGATCTGGAAATTTCTAACTTCCAGATTAACCCCCCCCCCCCCAATTTACAGTTGGAAGTTTCCTGATCTTGGAAGGCTGGGAGCTAGTGAGGTCACCTCTGAGATAAGTGCTGCACTGCCGATGTACGATGCGCACGGCTGATTCTCTACTTGAAAGTCCAGTTTTCATCAGTTAAAGTTTGGCTGTTGTCTCCCTCCGCCCCTTCGCGACAATATTTCCATCGGAAAATGGTCAGCATCAAAATCTGAGCAAAAAATTTGTCGGGGGAAATCCTCGCCCCCCCCCCCAGTGACCATAAATTTGGGACACAGGGGCAAAACAATATCACCCGATAAGCGGCTGACAACCAAGTTAGTTTGCCCAGTTAAAAATACTATCGGAGAAAACCAACTCAGTTGCTTTGGACCCCCACCCCGACCCCAGAAAACCAACTCAAATTGGTCAGGTGCAAACCAACTTTTTTTGTTGTTGTTGCCGTTTGGTTTTTCGGAATTCTTCGTCATTTCTTGAAGTTGGTACGTTTGAATAGTCTACTCTTACGGTGCAATCAACCGGTGCAATAAACCAAAAGTTGTGTTCGAAGTGAAGTGAGTCAACTTGATCGTCGTTGTTTGTCAGTCTTTGAAGCAAGAAACCTCACAAACGACCCGACTCCCCGGGCGTTGCTATCCGAACAAAACCAATTTTTCTTTTCTGTGATCACGAATAGATCTAGTGATCACCACTGCCCTTCATTCACCTTTCGACAAGCATCTCTCAAAAACACTTGTTCCCAAATGGGGTCCACAAATCTTCCATTCTTTTTAATCTGGGTGAGCAAGAACAAGCCAGACGGAGATCGGGAGTCGCTTTTGCGGAAAAGCGCAACTTGAAATTTTTCATCGAGTGAGAGATGAGCGAATGAATGCAACGACTAGTTTTGAGTGTCATTCACTCACACAGGCAATTATCTTGCGTATAGCAGAGCTGTCCCCAGTGCCAACAGGTTTCGCCTCACGATTCATTGGAAAATTGGGAAACGTGCCAGAGAAAAAAAAGGTCAAGTTTGTGGTACGAATTTAGTTTTGTTGTTGCTGTTGTTGTTGTCGTTGTTTGTTTTTCTTTGTTTTTAGTCGCGTAAAGCGCGACTTATATTGTCAGTATGTGTCTGTCTGTGATGTGTAACGCTGAGAGGGGGGGGCGGGGGGGGGGGGGGGGGGGGGGGGGGGGGGGGGGGGGGGGGGGGGGGGGG
>JAAUXT010002155.1_pt1 | contig 25075 bp, 22 predicted proteins | sample 7278171 | NCBI WGS metagenome assembly JAAUXT01 (sample SAMN14350112, study PRJNA611818) | marine sediment metagenome | isolation source: surface marine sediment (1.8m) | place: French Polynesia: Moorea | collected 2018-08
ACCTAAAAACCATTTAAAAATTTTCAAAAATCAAAAATTGAATGCTACCTCTCAAACCCCCATACAATATACTACATTTCATCAATATACTTCTTTCACCAAATATTTGTGCTTTCTGAGATATGGAGACATTTCTACATTCACACCCCATTTTTTCTACACTTCCAAATTTGACCTTTTTGACCTCAGAAACCCAAAAATTCAAATATAACAAATTCCTTCCTCACACATTATCCACAATCCATAATTAACCAAAAGAGCCCAAAAGATCCCAATTCAATCCTCATCTTGACTATGAAACTGCTATACACATACTTTTGGAAGATGCTGCCTGCAGGTGCTTTGATTTGGCTGGCACCGATTTGGCTCATTTGAGCCCAAATCGCGCAACCCACCTCAAATCACCTAAAAAGTACAATGTGGACACGCGAAAACTGAATTGTAATTTAGTAGCAGCTTGGGAACTCGAAAAGAGTGCAGTTTTGAGGCTGTCCTTGACACACGAAAAAAGTTCAATGTGGACACGTGAAAACTGACTTGTAATTTAGTAGCAGCTTGGGAACTCGAAAGAGCGCACTTTGAAACTGTCTTGGACACGCACAAAAGTACAATGTGGACACGCAAAAACTGAATTGCAGAAGAGGAGATTTGGCAGCTTGGAAATACTGTAGTACGAAAAAGTGCAGTTTGAAACTGTCTTTGGACACGCAAAAAAGTTCGATGTGGACACTCGAAAACTGACTTGCAAATGAGTGGCAGCTTGGAAACACGAAAGAGTGTGGTCAGAAGCTGGTGTTATCCTACGTTTCGGTGTCTTCTGCGATGGGAAGTTTCATACATGAGAAGTGTGTTCAAGTAGAAGGCTTTCAGACCAGTGGCCAACCCATTTCCAGAGAGCCTGAGAACTGACAAACTGTGCCCAAAGTGTTTCCTTGTGACCAATTTTGTGCAAAAAATACCTGCAGAGCCATCGCCACTGCATTCTGACCTCACTGTTTTCATCTTCAATTTACACTGGTTTATTGTGCTTTCACATTTCTGTTAAGATTGTCCAATGAAGTCCTGGCCCTGAAGCTCAAATCTGTCTGGGTTCCATCTTTGAGAAACCACTATGGAAGAAACCACATAGGGCTACGGACAGTTCAACAAACCTTTGTGTGAAATTGCATGGGATGATGAATTGGTGTTTTGCCACAAGTATTGAGTGCATGTAAAATCAACACCACGTGTCGCAGCACGTTCTCATGTCACTTGGGTTGGTCAGCATGTTCTTTGAATTTGTTTGAATTTGAGCCCCATGTGACCCTTTCACTCCAAACTTTGGATGTTTGCAAAGCTGCTGTGCCCATTGCCAGTTCTGTGTGAAATTTCACAATGTCAAACATCAAGATGAAGCTCAATTGTTGTTCTGTTGCACACTCAGGATCAACAAAAGTTAGTGATCCTCAAAGGAAGGAAGCATAACATCAACATGTTGCAGCTACAAAATTTCCCCACAAGGCAACAACTGATTTTTCGTCAAATTTCTTTTGTGCGGAACAAACATCGTAGGACCAAAGTCAAATCCACTTTTGACAACCTGCCTCTGGAGGTTCCACGAAAGCTGGGCCATTGACATCGTTGAACACACAGCTGTATGGTGGAGGCTCAGAATCTGGTACCACATACAGAGAAGACCTTGCTGCTGCTGTTGCTGCTGTTGCTGCTGCTCCACTGCAGCTGCTTCCTGCAGTGTCAGTCTCTAGGTCCTGGGGGCACTGAGTCTGTGCATCCTGTTGAACAGGCTTTCCTTTCGTGAAGATGTATTTCCTGCCATCAAAAGACAGCATGGTAGAAAACATGGATCTGATCACTTGGTCTTTTTCAATGTAAAAATACAAACCTGAGACACATAGTGACACAAACTGACACATTTCAATATTGTTGAACAGCTGTTTGACACTAAATGTTCACAGTACTTCAACTCACTTCTTCAAGGCACATATTGCAGATCTGACTGACTTCTTCCAGGAGCATGCTGCAACTGAAACCACTGCCAAAATTATAGAAACTCCCAGTGTTCCTAGAATCCACTTCAGATGTACCAGAGCTGCAAATAGAACCAGATAGAGAACAGTTGAAACATTACAGTGACTATTAAGTCCAATCTCCTGGCAATACACAAGCTGGCAAGATTCTCAAGATGGTCCTTCTTTGGAATGCTATATTTACACCCTTGATTCTGTCCTTGATTGCGTGGATGTTCATAACCCTTCAGACTACCACACCTGGAAGATGTCCAGAAAAAGTTCTGGAGCTCTCAAAAGTTTCCACTGCAGTTGTGGCATCAAACGTCTTCATGGAAATCTGCTGAACACCTGAGGAAAACCAGAAAATCTTTGAAGGCATTTGTGCACGTGTTTCTATTGTCATTCAAGATGATTTCATGGGTTGCCACGAAGACACACAACAGGACAGACACCATACACAAACTCATTTTCTCACCTTTACATTGTGGAGGAGAATGATCAAACTGTCCATCAGAGCCACATGTCAGCACAGAGTGACCCTCCAGCACAGAGTGACCCTCCAGCACAGAGTGACCCTGCAGCACAGAGTGACCCTGCAGCACAGAGTGACCCTCCAGCACAGAGTGACCCTGCAGCACAGAGTGACCCTCCAGCACAGAGTGACCCTGCAGCACAGAGTGACCCTCCAGCACAGACCCTGATCCACAGGAGAGTCGGACTCGAGTTCCACAGCGGACAGAGGCCTGCAGACCCACGTGGGATCCGTTGTTGGCCTTGTGTTGAATAGGACACCACGATTCTTCAAATAAACAGACCATGTCACCTGCCCTGTCAACCACAAAAATCGCTTTAGGAACTTTAACCTTAACCAACCATCTGCGAGACCGAAGTCCAAATTTTCAGTTGACATATCATGAAAAAGTTACTTAACAGTCAAAACATTTGGGTCGGAGCCAGAAATGCTGGTGACGATCAACCACGTGTACACACAATCATGAGATGACAAGGGACGCTTGCTCTGATAGAAAGTGGACACGAAGGTACTCAGTTCAACAGTTGGAGTTTGTTCTGAAACACAAATACAACACAACACGCAAGGACACACACACACACACACACACACACCAATGTGCTCACCAGCACAGACCGGCTTCTCCGTCCAGTTCCCTGTGCTTTTACAGGTGATGGTTCCTCCTCCCGTGTAACAATCATTGCAGGTGTAAGTCACATGAGAACCTTCAGTGTAAGGTCCAGAGAAACCTGATCTGGTGGCAAATGGCAGGCCTCCTGGTTCTGGGCAGGTAATGCCTGATTGAGGGACCAAATACAAACATGTTCTCATTTACGAGTGGAAACAAATCGATGTGTTTCACTTCACCACACAGTGTGACATCCTGGTTACGCTTCAACCAAAAACTTGCTGTTGGTTTTGCACAGCAAGAGTGTTTCCGTCTCTGTCATGTCATTGTCAGTCAGATGCAACAATATTTTCAACTTTGGACCATCAGTTTGAGCCATGTTTTACAATCTTTCCCCATTGTTGGATTTTGCCTGAAGATTTTCCCCCAAAAAACTTACCCTGTGTTGGACACTGCAGCTTTTTCCAAGTCTTGCTTGAGCACCTTGGATAGAAGTATTGTATTCCACGCCATAGGTTCCAGGTCACAGATCCCTGCTGCTCCTCTGTTTTCAACCAACACAGGGATTGGCAACTCCAAAAATGCCCCAAGGCACCTGACATTGCCAATTCGAAAGGCCTGGGCAGATTCATCAATACTTCAGGGTGTAGAATAACTAAACTGGGATTGTAATGCAAAGCCAAGAACTCCAAGGTATAAAGTCCAGCAAAGGTATTAGGGTGAAGGCTGGACAATTTATTGAAAGCCAAAGACAAATGTTTCAAGATGACCAGTCCATTGAAGGCTCCAACCTCCAGGTAAGTGAGGAGCCCACGATTCAAGGTGAAATGGGTGCAATGGGACAAGTGGCTGAATATATTTGCAGGGACATGCTTGATCGCATGACGATTTATGAAAACTTCTTTAGCGTCAGCTGGGATGTTGCTCAGCACATCCTGAGTGTAACATCTGGTTCTATTGCAGACCCTATCCTTGTAGCTGGATTCACAATGTGTTGGCCTTTTGCTTGCACGTGTGACAACAAATTGTTGCACTAGTAGCAGAAGTAGAATACCTGGAAAAGTACAAAACCCTTCAGTCAGATGGTTGCTAACAGGCAGCTGGGTGACACACAAAATCATGACATTTCTGGGTTGCAAAAAATGATTGACAGTCACATGCCTGGTCTGAAAACAGCAACAAAGCACTGACCTGAAAATGCAGTTTTGACCCACATATTTTGCCAAACTCACAACTGTGAAAATACTTTTGTTTGAGATGCACAGCATTTAGTTCAGACTCTATCTCAAGAATGAGCCATTAGTGACCTCGATTTTCTTGCTTTTCAGGGAAGGTCTACCATTCCATGTGTGCACCCAAAACTCGTCCAGGGAAGCACACAGATCTGCTGCTTCTCATTGCAAAACTGAGCGCTATGTCGTGACTCAGAGCTGCAGCCGCACCCACTGCACCTGCTGCATGACTTCAACATATCACGATTCTGCAGGTGCAGTTCAGGTTTCACTTCATTTTGCCACGAAATTTTGGACGCGTGCGTGGAGAGAGGGTCTGATGGGAATGGATACGTTACGTGTTATGTCAAACGTGACTTGCGTCAGAGTGAAATTCAGGGCTTGCACATGTACACATAAGGTCGGCTCCAACAGCCAGGGGCTCCCTGACCTTGGGGCAGAAATCATTGACTCCCTGGTCTTTACACACTGTAGAGTTGTCTGAACTGGAGAAAAGCGCTCGCCTCCACCAGATTTTGGACTCATTTCTGATAGTGACCCAGGTGTGCAGTTGATGCACGTGCAAAATTGAGTGGAAGCAGAGGTTCCTGAGCACACAAAGCAAATGCTCACCCTGCCCCCTCAATTGGTAGAGTTCCAGCTGTTGTACACGATTCCAAATAGCAAGACTGTTGTGGCGCAAATGTCCGTTGTTTTCGTGTTGTACACTTAGTTTCACCTGTCCGTTTGAATGCCACATGTATACCAATGCAAAATGTGTGCATGCAAACGACAAAAACATAATGCTCGGAAGAGACCAGTGCAGCGGTAGGTTGTGGTGTATTGTCTGCAGTGCCAGTTCCGGGTCGCCTTGTGCGCCATCAACTGGTGGTGGACGAGCCCATTTTCCCATTGCCATGTTGGTGCAACCAAGTGCACATTGTTACATGCAACAGTGACTGCGACGCAATATTCGGGGGCAAATTGAAGACATCGCTTCTGTAGTTTTCTGTTCCTTCCATTCGAATCGTCTTGTGCCAGGTGAGTCAAACAAGCGACATTTGGCTGCCGAACAGAACAACACAATTGCCTTGTCGTCTCGTGTTTTTACAGGGGAGGGTTTTCGCTTCTAGTTCGGGGGAAAAAATTGCATCTGATGAAATGGTAAGAACACAGCGACAACAGAATCTCCTCTCAACTTACAGCGCCGACGACTCGAGTTTAATAAGGCAGACGTGGTGTCCAGGTTTTCTTGAATTGCTAAGTTTGTTATTGTGTGTGAAACAGGCAAGTGAAAACAACATGATTCATACTACACAATATCTACAGATGCAAAAATCACTGGCAGTCTTGGGTACAAACGCGAAGAAAAGATTTCTTGAAAAAGTGTGTCAAGTTCGATAACAACACTTGTCAAATAATTTTTGAGTTTTGTGTTTTCAGAGGTTCCTTGAAGAGAAAGACCTGTTTGTTAGAAGAAGCGATTTTGTTACGAGGCATGCTTTTTATATGACCGATCCACTCGATTTTTTCACTGTACTGAAATATTTCATCACCAATCTCCTTGTATTCTCAATGTGCAATACATAATCCACCAAAATACACAAAACATTGCTCAAAATTATGAAGTAAAGTTGTAAAATAAGAGCTTCAAAGATTATATTTTGGTGTGGCATAACTATATATTATATGTTTTTAATCTTTTATAAGATCAGATTAAACAGAAGCTTTTCTTGTCTCTCACAATTGTTGCTTCAAAGAAAGATCTAAGAATAAGCTTGTTGGATGGATAAAAGTAGAATGATTTGATAAAATTTATCAAATACATTTTTCTGGTCTTCAGTGATCTCAAGAAATATAGTCCTGAAAAAGAGGGATGTAGACAAATTTCTTCTGATCTTTGATTGGTCAAACTATAGTTATGTTGAGAAAAGATATCAAGGAAGCCTGATATGAACACTGAAGGTTGTGTGTTGAAATACACAGGAGATATTGATTGGCATCGGGAACATAAAAAGCATGCCTCGTAGATCCAGTGGATCACGCATTTTGCGAGACAATTTGTCGGACACAGTAGGAATCGGATTCAATGCTGGCAGGATGCACATCATCATATCAAATTCAAAATATTTACACATGAACCTGACACGCACAGATCTACACACACACGCGTACACACACGCACACACGCACACACGCGCACACGCGCACGCGCTCGCCCACAGAAATGCTACTCGCGCCCTGGAGAAAATCCAAGTCCTAGTGCTGAATTCAAGTTGATAAATCCTGACAAGACACAATCCGTGTACCAGGTGGAATAGAAACGCAATTATCTTGTTGGCAGTTTTCAAGTCTGGTTGCTTGTCTGTTTGAGTGCAATAACTGTTCCAAGTCCACTGTCGGGAGTACTGCCTTGGCACACAATCAGAGCAGTACACGAAAGTTTGATTCTCAATGCTGTCTTGTTCACCTTGTGTCCTTTACCTGAAACCTATGAATGGCAGAGTTCATTTTTTCTCGAACTGGGCAAGCCCGGAGTTCCCAATTGAGAATACCTCTGGAATGCGATGTTTTCATTTTCTTCGTGGAGGTGGAACAAAACGTAGCGTCACAGAAGAAACGAACAGAAAACAATTGAGAACAATTGTCATCGCAACACTCGGACATCCCCTTTTCAAATTGGGAAGAACAATGTGCGGCAAATTAGATTCTAGTTATACCTCGGGCTCAGTCGATGTACTCGTACTCAACGTCGTCGTCGTTGTTGTACTGCTCAAAAGTCTGGACCCTTGTGGATTCGTTTGATCTGGTGGAGCCGGTTGTGGATTGTCTTGGTGGTGGTTCCGGGTACCCCTCTGAGCCTTCATAAATGGAGCTTGGCGGGTAGCCCTCTGATCTGGGTTCTGGTTTCAGGTAGCCCTCTGATCCCAGAGTTTCAGGTCGTTGCGCCACGGTGTCTGCTCCCAGGTTCGTGTAGTAGGGACCGCGCATTTCCATGTCCGTAGCTGCTGGATCAGGCTTGGATTCGGGTTGCTTCTCGACACACAAACACTTGTATTTCCTGGTCAAAATGAGTGAATTTCGTTGTAGGGAACAGATAGCAAATTGAATGTTTGAAATCTATTTTTGTTGGCGGAGGGGGGGGGCAACTTACTTGTTGAGGCAATACACAGAAACGATGGCGACAATGATAACAACGAGGGCAGCGCCTATTCCTACACCAATCAAGGCCCATTGGATTGTCTCTAAAAGATTCAAATTGTTGCTAATTTGAGGACGATGATTGATTGCTGTGCAATGCGTGTTTTGCCGAGGAGGCTGAATGTGATGGTAAGACCACAATGATAAGTCTTGCTGTTTCTTTCAGACATGGATACAGAAATATAACACAACTTACTCCCAGTGGGCACTTGATCAGGATCTGCAAAGAGTTGCGATAAATTTAAAGCTTGCTCTTCTCAGGAAGAACGAGTTTTGGAATGACTGATTCTTGAAGTAGCACAAAGACGTCTACCTGAACACTTGGGATATGGGTGGTCGAATTGTCCATCACTTTGACATGTCAACACAGTATGACCAACCAGATGTAGGTTTTCGTTGCAGGAAAAGATCACGTGATCCCCACAGGCGATGGTGTCATTGGTTGGAGTTCGGGCTCCACCCTCAACATCCTTCGTGTTTGAACAAAATGCATCTGAAGTGAGAAAAGTTGATATGCGAAAACGTTTCCTCACACGCACAACTTGAATGCATGATCTGCATGGGGAGCAAGAGCCAACGTTAGATTCAAGCCGTTTTCACATTGGTGACGCGCGGTCGTGTTTTTGACGTCGGCGTCAAAATTTAACATTGAACCCAATGCGGAATTTTGACGTCAGCCCAGAAAACGACTGCGTGTCACCCAATGTGAAAACCGCATCATACATAAGGATGAAAAGCTTGGCGGGAGAATGTGACCTTCCGACGTTTCAAACGCAAGCCAGAATGAAGCAAAAGACTTGACACTTTCACCATTGCATGCCGTCGTGGAGGTCCAGTTCCCCGAACTTTGACACGTGAGATCTCCACCACCAATGAAACATTCATTGCACTTGTAGGTGACTCGGGCATCTTCACCGTAGGGTCCGGAGAAATGGGTTCGTGATGCAAACCGCTGCCCTCCTGGCTCTGCACAAACTCCTGCAAACACAAAATGAGGTAGAATGTGGAAAGAAAGACGAATCAACATAGGAGAACGCATGCAGCGTGCTTTGTGAAACTTATTTTGATCAAAATAGCAAATTGCTCCCTTTTTGGATACGAAAGACAGACGTACCCTTTGACGGGCACTGCAATCCGTCCCAATTCAGACCTCCAGCAGCACACTTTGGTGTGAAGGTCCCAGCCGGATCACTTGCCCAGCTCACCGTTCCGTGTTCTTCCTCTTGTTTCAGCCAGCAGAGTGTTGAGCAGTCCCACTTGTTATCCTCTGCCCAGGGTGGGTAAGTCACACCCAGAGTCAAAGGCCGTGGAAGGTTCATGAAAACCTCAGGATCCATGGAAACCAGAAAGTTGCCGTGCAACAACAGTGTATTCAAAGACCACAGGCCACGAAAAAGATCAGGGTGAAGGGTCTGAATTGTTTCCCCCCAGATGCAGTAGTGTCAAGGATACCAACCCATTGAAGGCCCCAACTTCAATGTGTGATATTACTTGACAACAGAGGTCAAGATGAAGACACTGAGACAGATGGGAGAAGGAATTTGCCGGCACATATCTGATGGAATTCCACGAGAGTTTGACCCTCAAAGCGTCTGCTGGTATATCGGCTGGTATGGAAAAAATGTCACAGCATCGAGTTATTTCATATCTTCTGTTCCTGTAACCTCGTCTACACAAAATCTGGGGACAGTAAAATCCACCTCTGGCAACACAAGCAGTCAGAGCCAAAACTAACAGAACACCTGCAAAACAAAGCGAAAACAATAGATTTCTCTTGTGCCCAAACTTGGGTCAAAGACTCTGGAGAAAGCTGATGCAATTGATTTTGTACTGACTACTATGAACACGTCAACATAAGTCATTTGCGTCCTCATCCAGGTACAACGCGTGTTTGTTGCAAGTCGCTGTTGACGCGTGTGTTCTTACCCCAGAAGAACAGCCTCATCTTTCAGCTTGCAGTCGTCTCAAATCTGCCAAAAGAGAAAACATTAGGACATTAGGATAAATTTCTGAGAACACTTATCCCTGGCGAGTACAAAAGTTCACAAGGAGGCATTTTGAAATCTCTCAAAGTGTCAGGTGACCCGTTAGCTTTCACAAAGGGGAATTTCCTTGGTGGGGGCTGGGCAAATTTCCTACTTCCTGCATCAGACAGGATGTGATTGTGTTCGAAGTATCTCGCGTTGGAAAGGAGGAAGTGAAACCCTTAGGAATCTATTTTCACAACTAAATAACCTTGAAAACGTAGACATTTAGGACAAGGGTGATTCAAAACAGCCGAGGCCAAGCGCAAAGGTTCGAGTTGACTGAGGCTCTTACTGATTGAGTACTGTGCCAGTTGGGTTCATTGTTTTCCACGAGAGCGTTGGTCTGAACAATTTGTCCTGTGCACCTCCTCGTGGGGAAGGGTCACCTCGATTATGAGGACGCGGGCACTGGACGACCAAGTGCCGGTGTAACAGGACCAGACAACGACCAGGACCAGACAACGACCACACTATTTGGTCATTCTCTGGTCCTGAAATTTCATCACCAGACAATGACCACCTAGGACTGGGGGGTGTTTTTCCATTGTGCTGATATCTCTATCAGTGATATCTTACCTTTTCAGATGACACTGATAAATTGCTGAGTGAATTTTGTCACTGACATTTGCCTGGGCCAATGGAAAAACTGGTCATAAGTTATAACTAAAATTTATCAGTGCTGATAAAAGTTGTCAGTGAAAAGTGACACTTACCACTGACAAAGAGATATCAGCACAATGGAATAATACCCCCCTGGACAACGACGTCAGAAAAATAGTACGGTCGTTGTCTGGTCCTGAGACACCGGTTCTCCACAGCCGGGCCCAGAGGGCCTCAGCTCCCTGCCCTGCAGTCCCACTCTGCACCGATCGTGGGGTCAGACGGTCAAAGAAAGAAAAACGGAGACGTACGTGAAGCTCGGTCTGTCTGTCCAAGAACTGCTTCGTTCCCCAACGTCCTTTTCTCAGTGCAAGGGTCTGTCTCGCTGACGTCGTCTTGTTACCAACACACCACGTCCGTGATTCAGTAGGTCCCTGCACAGCACATGTGGCAAAAAACCCAGTGTCGTATGAGGACTAGAAGGATGGGCGCGTGGCTGATCAGAAAACCTTCCTGTTTGGTGTACCACGTGACAATTCACAACCTGTTTGACGTCCAATTTTTATGGTTTTCATTGGGAGAAATCGACTGAGTCAGAACTGTCCTCAAAACCGGCAATTTCTTCCATACCGCCCTCCCCGCTTACCGTTGATCACTGATCCTGGCACAGAAGTGGATGTTACAGACGCGAAAACTTCCTATGCAGTGCACAACCACCATACGACGCGCATCTACGTGACACAGAGGGTCTCCAATATGGCGGCTTCTCGCGTCACTGCCACCGTTGAGGAAGAAACTCTACTTGTTTTTTTGTCTGGTTTGATTGTCCCTGTGTTCTATTTGGATTGTCGCGCGTGCAGTGTGTTGACCCACGGGTGAATCGGACCACGACGGTCTGCGGACCCTGTCGTGTACCAAGCGCGCTCGTCGCAGTGAGGGAGAGTTCGACTTTGCGCCCCAGTGCCTCCGTTGAGGATGTGTCTTTATCATCTTGAAATATGTGTTTCGTTTTGTCCCGCAAGTTGATCATTGTCAATTGTAGGAATTTCAATACCACAATTTGCACATCAAACGCACATAATTTGATACACAGTGTGTGCGGAACGGAACAAAGGGCGCGTTCGATCTTCATGCGCCGGCAAGTTGAGCCCAAATGGCTGACTCCGCGCCACGTCGCCCCATTCCCGAGCCAGGGGGAAGGGGCACCACTGGGCCGATGACCAGCCGCACGCGTAACTCGAACACTGCTACTGTTATCTAAAAATGGTTTCCGTGCACTTCGCACACAACTCGTAATGGGTGTGTTCGATTTACGCGCGCGGCCAGCCGCCGGCCCAGTGGCGTCACGTCACCCCTGGGTTGGAGATGGGGTGACACCAGCCATTTTGGCTCGTTGGGCGAAAATCGAACGCGGCCATTTGCATGCAGAGAACACAAGCCAAAGAACATCAGCTGTGCTCGAAGAAAAGAAGTTTGTCCGAGGAAAGCATTGACCTGGTTGCGCTTCGACCGCTGAAACTCAATTTTGTCGCTTTTCTTGATTGTTTTGCTTTGACTGGGTGAAGAACCAATTTCTTTTTCGTTCACCAGCAACAGCAACAGCAATGTGCGAATCCGTCAGATCGCTATGTGTGCACCTCGAGTTGTGATGATGTGTCGGCGTGCATTTCTGTACTTTTTCGCATAACAATCTTGGTTTCTTGGTTTTCAGTGCGTCTTGGGCTTGACTTAAAATGGCAATGATGGAGCAGAATGGTGATTCTGAGAAACACACTGACCTTTATTTTATTCTGGCAAACAGACAGAGGTTCAACCTATAGCCTGGATGCAGTGGGATCTTGTTTGGTCATCGCATTGTGAAAGAAACACTTTGCACAACAGGCAGAGGTTTTGAGGATAGAAGAGTTGGCAAATGTACAGAGTTCAATGGTCATGTTCATAAGCCTCGCTGTAAGGCCCGGAAGTGAGGTCCACTCCGAAGTTGGTGTTGGCGGGTGAATTCACATTACTGTAGGTATGAGGAATGTTGCTCAGGACAACAGCGGGGGATCTGGTTCTGCAGGCCGGGGATTGTACATCAGAGGGAGGTGCAGGAGTAGGTGTGCTTGGTACTGGTTAGGTTTTTGGCTGGTTTTGTTTCAGAAAATATGAACTTGCTCAGAAAGTATAAATATTTGATGAAGGATGTAATTGGGCAAATGTAGAGGATAAGTTTATGCATCTTTTGGATACATACAATTTGTATTTTTAATAAAGATTTACATGGTTTTATGAAGTCCAAAGTTTAGGTGTCAAGTGAGAAAAGTCATCTTCAGGCATAACCTGGGTAAATCCTGTCTACAGCTTTTTTGAAATGAAAATCAAGTACAACTTTTGGCTTTTTGGTTCCAGTTGGTCTGTTCTGAGTTGAAGATAGTTTACAAAAAAATAAAAGATCCAAATCAAGCATGCCCAGTTTTTAAGTGTGAAAAACATCAATTTGGAGCATATTGTTTTCATTGGTTTCATTTCAGAAAAGGTAAATTTGCTCAGAAAGTGCAAGCATTTCACAAAAAATGTTAATTGGGCAAATGTGGATAATTGGTTGATGCATCTTTTGGGTGCTTAGATTTGCAATTTTCCAAAATATTGACACAGGCTTCAGGTCACTAAAAGTCAGGAGTCAATTTTGGTACTTTTTTAAAAGTATACAAATTGAACTTTTTGCACTCATTAAAAAATTTTTTTTTTTCAATAGGAAAGTCATATTGATGTTTGAGAGAGATATCTTGACAAATATTGAGCAAGTTTTCAATCAATATTTTTGGTCACAGTTGATTTTTGGTCACAGATTTCACATATATGTGTGACCTTTTTACACCAAGTCTGAAATATTTGTTTGTGACAAATGCAAAGCAAGGTGAAAGAATTTTGTAATGTCTGGGGCTGTGTGTTTCTGTGTGTTATTCCTGGTGGCCCAAGTTTTGCTCGTATTCAATCAGTCAAATCACCGCGAGCTCCCTGGAGCTATTTTTATGACGACAAACATAGAAAGCCAAGAGGAAGTTGAAGCACGACCAAACACAAAAAGACAGATTTTCTGGTCTTGACTCATTGCCACCGGCCCCTTGACCTGGGTCTGAAAAGAGTTGTACTTCAAAAATGAGAACCGAACATCTCAACATGAATCAAAATGAGAACAACACCTTGTTGAAGCAACACAAGAACTTTTACCTGAACATTTGGGATACTGATGGTCGAATTGTCCATCACTTTGACATGTCCGTACAGTACGACCAGACAGATAAAGGCTGTCGTTTGCTTCTTTGCGGGTGGCGCAAATGTGTTGTAGAAGTTTCACTCGTGTACAGTGGTTGCTTGGGAAGAATGTCAAAAATGACATAAGAATATTCTTTATCAAAACCCACCCACCCTACCCTCTCAGAAGAGATCAGGCTGGCCACATAACAGAAGTCAGCTGTGACACAGGGCGAAGTGTCCCCTCAAGTTGCCTTGTTCAGCAAGTACCTCTTGGCCAGCGCCGGAAGTTGGGACTGAAAGGTTAGTCAATTTTTCACTCTGTTAGGCAGGCTGAGCCACTGGCAGTTGATCAAAAAAATTCCATCAACCTCAAAGCTGTGTTCTCGCCTTCAATCAGGATAATATCACCTGGTCTCTACACGCTATGATCAAATGCGACGGAGTTTTGGTTGCACCCACTATCTCATTAGTGTTCGAGAAATGTGTCTCAATTTCTCTTTGTGATTGCATTCACATGTGCGTACAAACACAGCAAAACACTTGGTACTCTCTGACCTTTGCACGTGGGTTTGACGTCCCAGTTTTCAGTGCTTTGACATGTGATATCGGCACCACCAATGAAGCATTCTTTGCACTAACTAGTGACTTGGGTACCTTCACTATGGGATCCAGAGAAGGGTCTGGTTGGAAATTCGTGTCCTCCTGACTCTGGACAACTTCATGGAAATACAAAATGATAAAACATTCCTGATCAACTGGTTTATATTTTGTTTGCAAAATTACACACCCTTAGTCTGCTTCCAGACTTCTTGCTATTTGGAGAAATTTCACCGTTTTGGACAAGGACAACAGTCACCATTTTGGGTGCACAGCAGGGTGTCCCATGTCACATTTGCTGTGTGACACTCTGGTTTCAAAACGTGGTTATTCTGACCAGGTGTCCAGATCACAGCTCCCTGTTTTCCCTCCTGTTTTTTATCAGGAGAGTTATTCGTGCCTGAATGGGTCAGTCATACCCAGAGTGGGAGGTCTAGGAAGGTTTTTGAGAACATCAGGTGCCAAGCCTGTCCTTTCGTTGGCATGTAGCCACGGTGCATGTTCTGCGATTGTGCTTGTTTTGCAAATACACACACTTTTTGAAAAAATCACCACAAGTATTTTGGAGGCAGCTAGTGTTGTCTTTCACTGCCCTGTTTTGCCCTGGCCCAAACTTGGCATCGAAAGTTGTTTTCGGCGTTTTTGGCACTGACAGCTCCAGTGATTAAATTGCTGTTTTGGATTCCTTTGCGTGTGACTATTGTTATAAAATTAGCAATAAACAGTTCCATCAAAAGTAATGAAGCAATTTTTTAATGCAGCAAAACGTGAAAGGGATGAAGACTCCCCAACATTTCATTTCGTGGAGCTCACAAATTTTGTCATAGCCAATCTTGCAAATGGAACAAAACTGCCCCTTTTTGTTCTGGTGAAATCCAGCTGCCTTGAGTATCTGCCACTTGCAAATCCCCCTCTGCATGTGAAGCGACTTGGAGTCAACAAAGACGTTGGCAAAAAGCAGCTCAATCAGTTGAATGCCTTTGAAATGTAGCATACCTGCATCAAACAGAATGCACAAATGAGCTGCCACACGTGCTGCCAATGATCCTTTCACTCTCGTAAGCATCAGATTCACGACACTTTGAATTGTGTGTGTGCAGTCTGCAGCTTTGTTCCCACGTAAATCACGCATCCCGGCATTGCTCTGGACCAAAGAGGTTGTTTTTCAGTCAAGAGAGACAAACAATGGAGAATCTGCAGAATACAGCAGTGGAAACTGTCACTGTTTCCAATGCAACCTGCAACAATTCTGTTGGAACTAACTGCAGCAGAAATGTGTTGGAAAACGTTGACCCCGACAGCAGCACAGTCAGTTCCAACATTGTCATTGCTAAAATTCTGCTTGGAACAGTTGGAATCATCTCCAACTCAATTGTCATTGTGGTCTTTGCCAGCAACAAAAATTACAGGAAGAAGATTCCAGTCATGTTTATGATAAATCAGGTTGGTCCTTTTCCAAAATCAGACTGCTGTGTCTGAGTGTTTGGTCAGCATTGTCAGAATTTTGATTCTTTCATTGTTGTTGGTTTTCTTGCTTCTGCTACGAATGAATTTCAATATTTCAGAGTTCAGCAGATCTTCTTGGCTCCTTGTTTTTGCTTCTTCTACTCAGTGTGAGAAACATTGAGAAACTTCACAGTGAAGGGTGGATTGCCAAAATTGAGTGCCGAGTGTGGAATTCCCAGGCTTTGCTGTGGTCATGCCTTGCAACGTCAACTTGGAATCTAATTATGGCAACAATAGAAAGGTATGTGAACATTTCGAAGATACTTGTTCACTCTGAAGTGACAACCAAATTCACTGGTAATTGACTGTGTTTGCAGATACATTGAAATTGTCCACACAATGTGGCACAAGTCTCACTTCAGAATCTCCTGGATCTACAAAATGATGACAACAAGCTGGTTAATTGGTTGCAGTATTGCACTTTTCTTCACTATTGTTCCTTCCAAGGTAAACTTTGTGCTTGTCTTGCTTCATTGCCTGGAGACAAAGCCACACCATTGACCAAAGAAAACTACCATGTCAACCGTTGTTTTGCAGGTCATTCTTGGATCTTGTATCTATGGGATATGGCCATGGTCAGGACACAGCTGGGACACACCTTTGGCAATTCTTTTGGTGATCCTTCAGTTTCTGTCACCTTTAATCATTCTTGGCTTCTGTTATGGCACTATTATGTGGAAACTCGCAAGAGCAACTGTTCCTTCTGAGATTAGTCAGACACATCAAACAGATGTGTATCAGAAGGCAAGGAAAAATGTTGCTGTCACTTTCTGTATTGTGGCATTTTTCTACGCAGTGTGTTGGGCGCCACACCAAACCATTTACTTCATGTATTATCTGGGGTACCCAGTTGACTGGAATAGCGTCTTGTGGCACATTGTTATTCAAATGGTATTTTTGAACTGCACCATTAACCCTTTTATTTACCTTGTAAAGTCTGCGGATTTTCAGAACGCACTTAAAGAATTCATGACGTGCTCACAGGCATGAAATGCAAGCAATCAGCTGTAGTGTCAATGTTTAACACCCTTATTCTTGGATTTATCAAGGTCGCCAGCCTCTCTTCTTCTGTTTCTGTGTTCCTCCAGAATATCTCAGTTGTTGTGTCTCTGTGCCTTTTGATAAAACAAACAAATGCTTGGCACTCAACCTGAGTTACACCTGTTCACTTTGTTGTACACACTGAGATGTTTGTTAATACATTGAAAATTATTAAATTCTATTTTGAAAATTGTTTGACAGAATATGCCGTAGGAAACTGTCCTGTGAACGACAAAAATAAGCAACAGGTCAAGAGAAAATAATAAATTTCTCCAAAGTGCTGAAGCATATTAATTTGGGCACTGTTTGGATATTAGGAAAGTCATGACATGAGGCAGACATCTTTGTTACTTCAACTGAAATGCACCATTTTTGTGTTCAAACATTCGCCATTACACAAACGAACTACAGAAAGACAAGGAGAGAGAAGCATTTGTTTTTAATTGGTTCTGGTTCTGATAGTTGCCAGTGGTGAGGAACAAGTTGGACAATTTTTCTTCAGAGCTATCAATGTGGGACTGAAATGTTTGTTTGAATTAGTTGATTAGTTGGGCAGAGCAAAGAAGAAGAGCTCTCAGCAACAAGAGCAGTATTTGTATGTTCAGGATTTGATGACAACTATGATTTCAGCTGTCAGAAAATCTGGGCTTCAGTTGTCTCAGCTCAAAGACAAATGTTCAGGATCCAAATGTTTATTGATAACACATTATTTGTGGTGTTCCTGGGACAGTGAGAGATTTATCATTACCTTGTTTCTGTTTTGAACTGAGATATTTTCGAACAAATGTTCCCACCAAAGTAGCTGGGCAAATCACAGAGTTCACAGGCAAAATTGCTACAGTTGTCCACCTTACAAGATCCATGGGGTATGTTGCTGAGAACATGGCAGCTAGAAAGACAGCAGCAGATGAAAACCAACACAAAATGTGAGATGTGTTCAATGCTGCAAGCTGAGCAATTAAAAATACATTTGATGTGTTGTCTGTTTTAGATTTTCGGATGTTTTTGTCCGATTTTAAAACATATTTAATCAGCAAAACATGCATAATTGTTACAGCTATAGGTGTTGCTATGGTGATACTTGCAATAAACCAGGTCACAATTTTCACAGCAATTGTCAGATTTGGTGGGTCAAAGAAAGGAAGACACAAAGGATTGGGCATCATGTCAGCAGTGAACTTTATCGCAATAACAAAGGCAACACTTGATAAGAGAGCAGCCAGGAAAAGAACTGAAAGACATTTGATTCCAAACATTGTTTTTTTAAACTTGGTGTCAACTGGATTGATAACCACCATCATTCGTGACAATGAGAAAAAACACAAGGTGAACTGAGATGCGAGTGCGAACCACAAAACAAGTTGACAAGCTGCAAAACATGTTGATCCTGACCTCCACATCTTTTCTTTCACAAAAAATGTCCCTTTAAAAGTTGCATCAGCAATCCATACAATACATAGATATGTAACAAGAAGAATATCAGTTATATTGATAGAAACGACACAAGAATTAAATACTGCACTTGCATCACTTCCCCAAAGATGAATAGACACGGACACACAGGACAAACCAAAGATCAGTACTGAATCCAGGACAAAACATACTTTGATTTCAACTGCTGGTAGAATATCAGTGCACCATAAATCCCAAAATATTTCAGATGTGCAGTTTATCTTTGAAGGAGCAACGCAGCAAATACGGTAATCTGTCACATTTAGAATGACAGGAAAAGAAACATCAAAAGCAGTTTTGTCCAGTTGTTTCAAACTGAGATTTCTTGCTAAAATCAATTGTAATTTCAAAGAGTCTTTGAAAACATTGTGAGGCAGAACTTCAAGAGGATTGTTTGACAAGCAGAGAACTTGGAGGGCAGTTGTGTTCACAAATGATTGAGTTGACAATGACAGTATCTTGTTGTCACTGATATTGAAGTACTTCAGTTGGAAGAATGATTCCATGCAGTTTTTGCTGATTGTGCCAATTGCGTTCAAGCTGACATCCAAGTAAACAACAAGACCTGAAGAAAGGATTTGACAAATATACTGAATCCTTGCTTGTATCATGATGACATACATTGACAGAGGAAACCTTTCAAATATTGTCTTTACATTTTGGACAATTGAGAATGATGTATCAATCAACATATGTGGATAAAATAATTGGTGAAGGATTAATCCAAGATCATTGGCTTTCCAGCATTTTATAGCAAACAACAAACAGTGACATTGCACTGGACACATATGATTCTTGAGTTGACAGATCTCTTCATCATCACCCGAAGGACAATTGCTTGTGTTGTCACACACAGTGCCAACATGGATGCATTGCCTGCTGTTTCTGCAAGAATACAGAAAGGGACACACAGCATCTTTCCTGCAGATAAAATGAAATAATTCATCTTTGCCATTGGGGCAGTCCCATTTCCCATCACATGAATATGACCAAGGTATGCAGTAGGAGTTGAAACATTTGAACATCATGTTGCATTGGAAAGTGTCACACTGTTCCAGATGTCCTCCAGTTCTACAGGGGTGTAAATGGTTGAATATATCAAAGCTGTACACACAAATGTCTGTCATGTTGAAGCATTTAGAGTGACCTGATTTGCATGGAATCTCATAGGGTCTCTTGCATGTAAAGTGTCTATTGTGGCTCAATGATGACAAAAGAATTGGCTCATCTTCAGCGTCAGGTCCACAATCAGGAACTAAATCATTCTTCAACAGCATGTCAAGTTCAATTCCATTCCTACACCTCACGACTTGTTTGCCCAACAAATGACCAAGGGTTTTACCCTTTGGAAGAAGGAACTTTTGACAAGATCCCTTTGCAGTTTCATAGTGTAAACTTGGACATGCACTGTTCATGTGATGCCTCTTGGTGTTGGTTGTAATACAAAATTCATCTGTAGCATGGCCAACACAATTCCTGTTTCCATCACAGACAAGGACCTGGGATATGAACATTCCATCAGCACACCTGAACAACTGACTTCCCACCTTGATTTTCTTCTTGTCAGAAACACAAATGTAATACCCTTCTGCTTTGTCCTTTGCAGTAAGGTGCTTTTCATAGACATATGAATACAGATATCTCTTCTGTTCGATTTTGTGGAGATTTTCTGTGTTCTCAATGAAAAGTATTGCAGAGACTGGTTCTGAAACTGCCTGCAAAATAGATTTTGATTGTTCGGACATTTCCAATGAAGCATGTTTCATCCGATGATTTCTACACAATTGAACAAAAGTTGATAATGTTTCTGTTGGATTGTTCCAGACAAACAGAAAACATTTCTCGTGTTTTCTTATTTGCTGTGAGGAACACAGCTGAGTTCTATGCTCGAAATTTTTTGCAGATGAAAACGAAGCGTTTGTGACTTTTTGAATCTTACAGAAAAAATCATGAATCATTTTCCTGCTGCAATTTACAGGAATCCATTCTGGTGCAGCAAGATTGGTGAAAAGCATCAAAGTGCACTCTTTGTTCTTATCAATGGCAGGAAAAATATTTACTGCTGCTTCTAACTTTGTTTCCATGAACAATGTACAAGCCGAAGGATACCGCGACAGAAGAAAAGATTTGTTGGGGACCATAAACAGTTTACTTTGGTGAGAAATTTCCTGGTCATGCTTTTCACATTGATATTGATCCACCTGAGAAAGCATCTGTGCGAGAATGCTTGTTTTCCAAAGTTCCTGTTTGAATATAACTGATATGATACTGGACCTCCATGTTCCCATTTTGTGACCTGAAACAATACAATTTTGCACTATTGATGGTTGGTACAAAGATTTATGAATTCACGAACAACAGACAAATAAAATTGGTCTACTAAAGAATGAAAAGTGGCCTTTCTATTGGCCACTTATTGCATGTGATCTTTCTCCTTTTGCAGTCGTCTGATTGTGATTGGTGTTTGCTCTTCCTGGTGGCCAAAGGTAAGATTGCTGTTTCTGAGTGAGTGTCACAAAAAGGCAAGAAAACTGGCAAACAAAGGGCATAATGCCTGTGACACTTGTCACCTGTACTGTACAGGTAGTATTTTGTCTGAAGAACAGTCTCTATCAGGAAGAATTTGTTACTTCAGCAGAAAGTGAAAAGGCTAAAGAATGAACATTCAATCTGGGAGATAGCATGATCTGACAGGATTCTGTTCCTGTTTGTGGCTGAACTTCACTCTATTCAGGCAGATGTTGGGTGAATACACAGGAACATATCTTCGGTCACTGTCAGTGCTTTTTCACAGAACCAAACAAAATAAAAACACAAATGCATTCAAACAAGAAAGACAGTACATCCTCAAGTTCACAAGTATTGAAACTGAGGGTTGTGCTGTTGGACCATTTCTGCATGGTTTCTTCTCCCCCCTGTATGAAATATTCCAAGTCTAGCACTTGTCTTCTTTCAGGTTTGTTTGTCAGTGTGAGTTTGTTCTGTTCTATCATTGTTTGATTCAGAAGATGTTCTCTTCTGAGGATTTTCATTTGACACACATTTTGATTCTGGGAGAAATACTGACAGTAACTGACGCAGTGGATTTTACGGTACAAGAAAATCAATGCAGGAATGTTCACTCCAGAAACAGTCAGGAACCAACAATTGGGGAACATTTTGTGGTTTGGATTCTTTCTCCACAAGATTTTGTATAAAAAGAAATGTTTCAGCCACTTCCAAAAAAGAATCATGAAAATGAGAGTCAGATGTTGACTTGTACTTGGTGTTGGTACGTGAAGGTCAACACAAAGGGACGCACCAGCACACAGGGTGGAACATTCAGTCTGTTCACTTCACACTGCCTTGCAGCTTCACTGTCAAATGCTTGCTCCACTTTTTGTGGATTTCGTCATTGAGTGCCTCCCATCTGCCACTGCCACTGCCACTGTGTGGCTGAAAAACGCACAAAAAATCCAGTGGGACCAAACTATTTTCGTCAAGATAGCTGCTCATGCTGTACACAAGGATAGCTACCAGATACTGCACAAAGAGACTGTGCACGCCCAAGAAAGCACATCAATACAATGCCAGACATGAAGGAAAAAGCACAAATGATTTGTAGTCACAATGTCACCATCATATGAAGTCAATTTTTTGGCTTACCTGATTTTTGTTGTTCACACTCAAACCAACAAAAATGCCTTCAATGCATATTGGTTCACAAACAAATTTCATCATGGACATGAAACTCTTGAGGTCATCTCTACATGTGAAGGCAGGAAGATTGCTGTCAAATTCTTCGCATTTTCTGGAAGCCTCACTCCAGGAAAACAGAAATCGAAAGGAATAAACTTCTATTCGTGGGTGAAAACATTTATCAAACCAGTGACCTGCTTTCCGGAGAAGCAAATACGTTTTGTTGGTTCTCTCATTGTTCTCACTTTCAGATGAGATGTACGTTATTTGTTTGCAGCTTGGAATCCTGCCAATCTGGGGCTTTGCAATGCAGTAGTTTTCATTCAAATGTCGCTGTTGCACGGTGAACTCTTGGTGCTTTTGCAAGAAAGAAAAGGGTTTGTAGCTGGCAGGAAGTGCGAACACTCTGAGTGAGTACCGTTTTGACATATTTGCTTCTGTGAGGGATAATATTTGCGTGTTTGCAAATGTATCGCAGCCAGGCATTGACATCATGGAATGTGCCATCCATGGTGACAGGGTTTCTTGTGATTTGTAGCTGGTCTGAAAACCTGATGCACAAACAGCAAAAGATATATTCCACTCCGTTTTCTGGAACTTTTTTCTTGCTTTGAACATCAAATCTGGCTTCATATCCAATGTAATAATTGTCCTCAGGTTAAACGGTTTGCCAGAGAGTGGGATGTTTGTTGATGGTAATTGAAATAACATGCTCAACTCACAAGGCTGATCAACAGATTTTGTCAAAATGACATCGACCCAACTGGTGCTGCGAAGTCCAAACTTTGTACAAAGCTTGAAAGACCTGATCTCATTTGGAGAAATAATTCTAGCAGATATATGTGAAAATATTCTTCCATAAGGAGAAATATATGTCTTTTCTGATGGTGATCCTTGCGTTTCAGAGAAACTGAAATGATCCGAATAGTTCCCTGGTTGCCAGCACTTCATCTGTTCATCATATTGTCTCCGAACACAAGCAGAATCTGGTCTCCCGGACACATGGACAGAATTAAATGATCATGAACCTCACTGAAATGTTTTGATCAGAAATTTGCTCAGATAACAAACACATCCAACACTTTAGGTCCCCATGTTTTGGGGTACCTTCAATTGTGTTGTTTGTAGTCAGTTGTAAAATATAACAAGTGTCAACAGGAATAGAAAATTTAACTATTTGTCTTTTGTTTGACAACTGAAAATTGGGCAAGCTATCAACTTTATTTTTCAGAAATGAAGCACATCTTTTTGTGGTTGACAATCCACAAAGGTTGTTGAAAGTGCAAATGTCAATTTGAGTACCCTTACAACTTGTGCCAGATACAACTAAACTTGCAACAGAGGAACTGTAGTGTTTGAATGAAAACAGTATCACTATCAGTGAGGAATTGCTGGAGAAAAAGCTTTTGTATGGTCTGCTTGAAATGTTATGATTGTGACACATAACAACATGTTCCTTGTACCCATGAGGGAAGGCTTCAGCTGCAGTCAAACCAGCATATTTGCATGTTATACTTGCCAAACCAATACACCTCATCACAAGAACTGTGGCATTAATTTGGAGACCAGTTTCAGCTTGTATTGAAACAACACTTGGAATGGTATCATATTTTGGCCATGGCAAATCAAAGACAACACCAGTTTGATTTTCACTTGACTGATGATGAACCTGGACTGTAGAAATGAGATTTGAATCAAATCTTACTGGATGTGTTTTGTTGATCTCATAAAGAACTTGGACTGTACATTCAAAGCTGGATGCTGAAACCACGTTGCTTCTGTTGGGCTTCACAATGGGAGACAAAAATCCAGGTCCATCATATATCACAACTTTCAGGTCTGCTGTGTATATGACCACGTGTTTTACTTTTTGTACCTTGATACAATATGACAAAACAGCACAGTCACCTCCAATTGTGTGTGTTATGTAAGGTTTGGGGTCCTGTGTAAGACTTGTCAATGAATGTATGGTATTTTTGTTGTCCACAACTGAATATATTACTGTCAGTGTGAGGTCATCTGGCCTGAAAGCAATGATCCTCACATCAACAGCAGAAAATGAAGGGTAAAGGCTGAATGTGGAATGTTGTCCACAAAAAACAAATGCGTTTTTTCTCAAAATATTCCTAACTTGCACTGATGCTGCCTGATATCCCGTTCTTGTCCCCATTGGTCTGACAACAATATTTGGTAATGCTTTATGTATTTTAACTTGTTGCAGGTGACAAGCAGAATATTTACTCTTGAAATAGAGGTGTACTGAGGTAAAGTTGAGTCTCAGCTTTGGATTCAAATTGAAAGCCCAAAGAACATTCATGCAAGCACCGGACACAGACCCCGAAAAGGCAAACTGACCAGCTGCTTTTTTCATTGAATTTTCTACAAAATAGGTGTCGCCAAAGGGATTTAACATGGCAATAATGCCTTCTGCATCACTGCACAACTCTTTTATGAGACACCAATCTTTTGTCAGAAGTTTAGAAGGAGGAGAGTAAATTTCCATTTCCTGACCAAGAATATAAAGGTATGATGACAGTTTCTCCTGCTTTGAAAACACTCTGTCAAGACCAATTGTGTCACAATCAATTGGAATGTAATCAAAATGCACAGAAAGAAATTCAACAATATATTGATGCCAGTGCTTTGGTGCAATGTTCTGTTTCATTATGTCAGATATAAAATACCTCAATGAAAGATCTGATGCAGCAGCATTAATAACTAGCAAAATCACATTGACAAGAAACATTGATGAAACTCCCATGTGTTTAAGTGACTAACATGTAGTTGAAGAAACATTGCATTTGTTGTCGGCCCCCATCCAAGGTGTTTTGCCTGGTTGTTCCTGCTGAAGCTGACTTGAGTTTGTACCAAACTTTTTGAAGTCGAATAACAACCTTCAATGAGATCAGCACCTTACCAATTTAAACGTTGGGAACTTACCATTGAAGCCAACAAAATCTGAGTGTTGTTGTGAAAATTATACTTGGAACAAAAACCAAAGCCAAGTTGAGATTGACATTGAATCCTTGAAGCCAAACCAGGATTGACAAGTGACCTGTGAGTCTGAATTAATTTTGGCAACTGACCCTGGAAGCAAATGTTGAAATTGCCACATGAACAGTTCAGTCAAATTAAGTCTGGTACCTGATCCAGCTAATTGTTGATGTATTCTCCTGTCCAGCACAAATGTTTCTGAGTGGAATCTTCTGGACAGATATGAATGCTTTTCAGCTGTCCGGTCTTGCTGATTGAAAGAATTGCTGATTGACCATAAAAGTGCTGCAGACATACTTTTGGAAGATGCTGCCTATAGGTGCTTTGATTTGGCTCGCACCGATTTGGCTCATCAGCCCAAATCGTGCAACCCACCTCAA
>JAAUXT010021942.1_pt1 | contig 25073 bp, 21 predicted proteins | sample 7278171 | NCBI WGS metagenome assembly JAAUXT01 (sample SAMN14350112, study PRJNA611818) | marine sediment metagenome | isolation source: surface marine sediment (1.8m) | place: French Polynesia: Moorea | collected 2018-08
AAAAACTGGTCATAAAAGTTATCACCAAAATTTATCAGTGCTGATAAAAGTTGTCAGTGAAAAAGTGACACTTACCACTGACAAAGAGATATCAGCACAATGGAAAAACACACCCCTGGACAACGATGTCGGAAAATAGTACGGTCATTGTCTGGTCCTGAGACACCGGGGAAAAGGCGTCCAATTCACTGACCAAACAACACACGCAGCGTTCCCGATGCAATGCCAATGAAAGCACTGGAAACCAGCCACAGGTCCACTTTGAATTGACAGAGCCAGAACCAAAGACAGCCTGTGCCTTTTGTCGTGGAAACATGTTCCCCAACACAGAATGCCTTGGGATTTTACCACAATGTTTGTGTTGTGATAAGACCACGAATGATTGACACAAAGAACTTCAAACTGGTCTCTTTCGGAATCAGGCTGATTTCGGGTTCCGGTGCTTGTCTTTGCCATGACACAATCAATTAGTTTCAGGGAAAAGCAACTCACCCAGAGAGAGAAGGCAAACGAACAATAAAATTCTGACGTGATGTCGAACGTAATCCATTCTCCTTGGTGTGTGTAGGAATGACGTTCCTCGAAGAAATCCAGAAAGCTCTCCGTGCTTTGGCTGCTGCGATGTTTCACACTGGGTGTGTCAAGTGAATGATCGCTGAGTCGTCGTTCTTCCCGGTGTCGAATTTGTCACAGCCTCGCACATCGCCAAAACCTGAATTTTCTTGCTTTGTCTTTTTGCACTTTGTGTACACGTCGTCGTTTTCCTCACTTTTGTCTTCTTGTTTTTTGGAGCCACACGCCTAGTATCCTTCTGGCTCGACAAACCTCCAGTGCCAGTATTGGATTTTTGTTTTTGGATTCGGTTTGAAAAAAGAAACAGCAGGCCCAATTCTCCTCTGCAACCACCAAAACATCAGAGGCGTAGGCTATACGAAGAGCCAAGAAGCCAGCAAACGTGATGAGCAAAAAAAGCACACGAGAAACGTCCAAACCATATCTGTGCGCAAGTCCAAATGTAAAAATGTTCCCAGCAAAGAGCACACATACGCATGAAGACCGACACAGGATTTTCTTGTGCACATGAAACTGGGACAGTCTTGGCCAAGTGATTTAAACCATGATTTTGAAATGAATAGATGAGGAAGTTAGTTTGAGGTTGGATGTTCACGCGTCGTCGATCTCATGTTCAAACATGGGATGGAGAGTTTCACCCGAACATTGACACCGCACTCTCAAAAATAGAAGGATAACAACCACAAAGTGTGTGACAAGAAAGTCTGCGCAATTCAAATCCTGTCTGAAGAAAATCAAGTTGAATCGGGATTAGATTCAGACAGAACATTCAGCACCTTGATCTTTTCAAAAACAGGTCATTTATCATTGACAAATTTTGTCCCTTATCAAAGTTTCGCAGTTTATGGAGGTTTGTGTCAATTAAAATCTTTTCCTTGATTCAGACAATTTTTCACAGAAACTTTTCCACAATGTCAGGTTGTGAAATTGTTGAAAACTGTTTTGGCCGACACATGTCACAATGTTGGGTGGAGACTTCAACGCACAAACGTCATTCATCAAAGTTCACTCGATTCACGATTCACGATTCAGGGGAAAGTTGAGGAAAATTGTTATCGAATCGAAACTTGCACGATTTTGGATGAGGTGTCCAAAGGTTGTCTTCATGTGTGCGTGTGTGCGTGTGTGTGAGTGTGTGTTTTTGTGCGTGCGTTTGTCTGTAAGTGTGTCCGTGTGTTGCATTTTTGTTGCGTGCATTTGGTGCGAGTGTGGTGTGTCTTCGTAAGAGTGTATTGACCTTTGAATGTTGTTCTTGAAGTAGTTGGTGTGTGTGTGTGCGGTGTGTGCGTGCGTGCGTGTGTGTGCGGTGTGTGCGGTGTGTGCGTGTGTGTGCGTGCGTGTGTACGGTGTGTGTGCTGGGTATGTGTCTGTCGGATCGTGGGTCAATCAAGCGAAATCCTCCAGCGGATTCAGAACACAAAATTGTTCCGGGCTTCGGGGCACGGAACCCATTCTCCTGGATCCACCTGTGTAGAGATCGGGCGCAGTGTCCAAAGTGAATGTTTTCAGTGCGGCTCCAACCCACTCACTGTAAAGTTACTTCACTCCCCCGAAAACTCTACTTCAGGCGCAGGCGCAACATTGTTTGAATTGTTTTTGTCACATGAACAAAGTTTTGCAATTGAAACAGGTCTGTGATGCCTGTGAAGTTGGGACCTCGGATATCTGAAAACAAATTCAATGCCCCAAATTTTGAGCTTTGGAGGGTTGGCCGTCAACCGGAACCGAGGTGCGTTTGGATCCCCAGAAAAGTTTGATGAATGCGACTCAAGTCACGAGCGAAGTGCTGATGCAGAGTGACCAAAACTTCAGACACCACGACAAACATTGCTGCCATCGCAACCAAACTTTTGATGTTTCTGCTCCTGAGAGTTGAAGAAATCATTGTCCTCACAAGTTCAATCATTGTGTTACCAAATCGAAATGTCCACGTGCACATTAACCGCAAAATTTGTGTCACACTGAAATCACATTGAACTTTGTGAACAGTTCTAGGTTGAAAGATTTTACTTTGGCCTGTCAACTGTGTGAGTACGTATCCTGTTGCAACGTAGGTTTCGTACTCAAAACGAAGACAATTTGGAAATTCTGTTTCAGTGCTGAAAGAAAATTTGTGCCTCTTTGTGTCCAAGAAACTTTTGCTGGGAAGTATAACAATATTGTCCCTGCGCTGTCAGTCTTTCAGGCTGATCAGTGCTGAAGACGCTTGTGTCGTGATGTCCTTGTTTGCAGGTGGGTTGTCTGTTCAAGAAGGTGCATTGTGCTTTGTTTGCTGAGAAAGAACGAGAAAGCAACACATCTCAATTTGGGTGAGGTGAAGGGCACAGACACGCCAAATCGTTATCTCCAGAACCCCGGCTTTCTCCTGAGAATGATTCACAATGCACTACGTACAATCTTTTGTCTTCTCTGGAGAACGTTTCAGTGTGTCCCACCTCTTCAATGCAACTCAAAGTGCACCAACAGTACATTCTACTCGAACTGAAACGTTCTCTGGATCACGTTTCGCTCTCGGAAACGTTTCAGGTTGTTCGGGCCCGAAGTGTCACAGTTGGAAGCAAAGAAACACACTGTTTTATATCGCACACCCCAAGTAAATTTCTCCGGCAGTTGTACACAGTGCCCACAAAACAAGAATTTTCTGAGAGGAACAAGATTTGTCACCGAAAAGTCACTCGTTTGCAAGAAAATGTATATTTGCTTCGGGGTAATAAACAGCAATAACTGAGAAAAACAAACCCATCATCTTTGTCCTGATTCACGACACTGAGGCCTTTGTTGGTGGGACTCAAGGTGAATGATTTGGTGTGCTTGTCTCAGTCAATGGAAAACACAACAACAAACACACTTCCATTTGTGATGTTTTCAGACTAGATGCTCGAAACTTTCAGAATTAAAAAAGGAAAAACAGTGGCCGCAACAATGACTTAAGGTGAAACTTTCATCCTGCTTCCAGCCACACCAGCTCCTGAAGCTCCAGCTGTGTCTGAAACAAATGTATTGTGCTTGTGTTTTTTCACTTTGGATTCTGGACCACTGTTGTTCAATAAACACAAACATGAATAACTTCCAAAGAGAACACCTTTTTCTTGATTGGTGTCAATCGCTGTGGGTGTGGTCACAACACTTGCCACTTGTGAGGTGTTTCCACCTGTAATGTTCCCAGGAATATTAGTTCAAATGATACAAAGTACAAAACCAGTTTTTGAACAAAATGAACAGACACTTACTTGGAGCACACCTGTAACTCACAAAGACCACAATAATTCTTTGGTTGCCATCTCTGAAGTTACACTTTGGAATGGTCTTCTTGCTGGGCCTGCTGATATTGAATGAACATTTCACCTTCCCACTGCATCTACTTTCCACTTTGCTGAAAACAGCACACATATTTTGGCCCGGAGGATTTTACTTTTGCCAAGAAAATTTCAATTTTTGATTGATATTGATAAAATTGAAGGGACGTATCTCGAAAGAGCAGCTGGCACAGCACAGAACCCAACCTGAGGTTTGTTGTAAGCTGGCATATTCCATTTTGTGGATCCACACTCCAAGCGAAGGCTGCGCCGAAATCACAAGGTGAGGCTGGCTGGACCATAAAGCCAACCTTGACTTGGTCTATGTTTGTCAGCACCTCCCCCTCTCGACACTGCAGCACGACCGTGGTGCTCTTGTCCGTGCAAAATGCGTCCTGATGTTTGATAGACCAGCCTGAAATGAAACCAGAAGAGATCATTTTTGCTATTTTCTCAGGGATCAATATCTGTCATGGTAGTTTCGCCTGAAGCCATTTGTTGAAAATGTTGTGCAACGTGGTTTCTGAATCACTTGACCACAATTTTGAGCGTTGTGTAAACACAAACCTTGAGGGACAATGATCACAACTAACAAAGCAAAATACAGAACAAAATCCTTGTAATTGACAGAAGAATGCATTCCGAAGTCAACTGGTTTCTGCAGCAACATCCTTCAGGACATTCGAGAATGTCTTCTGGCTTTGGGCTCAGCGGTTAAATCTGTGGTTTTTTGGAAAATAACTTTCATTGCTGTCACTTTTGTTCAGACTGTTGCCTTTTGTTTCCAGCAAAATTACTCACGTGTACTTCGTGTTTCAGACCAGGTGAAAAAGTTTTCATTTCAGCGAGTTGTTTTGGAAACAAAGGTGAACTGACCGAAGCTTCAGTTTCACGTTTCTAAAATTTCTTGGAAGTTGTTGTGGCTCTTCCGTCCACTGCTACACATCAAGCGTACATGGTCACTGAATACGGACCTTGCCGTTTCCCCACTCAATCCTTCTCCACGTGACTTTTCCTTAACAACAGGAAATGTGACAAAGCAAAAGCGGGTCTGACCATATTGGGTGCCTTGTCGCAAATGATTATTTGTGTCAAACGGTCCCGTTCAGGGATTGTTTGCCTTGCATAAGGATGACCAAGCTGCTTGTCAGCAATGGCAGAGCAGGAACACAATTGACCAAAAGTCCGAGTATTTGTTGCCCCGGAAACAAACAACTTCATCTTGATCACCCAAAAGGTCAAACAGATGCATATGAGTTTCTTCAAGAAGACACCCGATTGCTGAAAATTTCACAAGAACGAAACTTGTTTTCAACCGGAACAATGTTGTACAACAGAAGTGTCGAAGAAACAGGCTGAGGATCAGTGCAATGGAAGAATTGTTTGTCTGTGTTTTTTTTTCTGTGTAAGCATTGCACATTTTTCACGAAGTCTGCTCTGTGGAGGCTTGATAGTTTGTGGCAAAACGAGTTGTTTGAGAACAAATGAAAAGCTTGACGAATAGTGGTGGAACATCAGCTTTCTCATTAAGTAACAACAGACTGCGGGTGTGGTGAACAATTCTTATCAATCCATTTGACCAAGAAACTCAGCCACAACTTTTTACCCGAGCTCCAGACTCTAAATCAGCCTAAATTGTGCCTCCACACAAAATCCCATGTGTGCCAAACGCACACCTTTCTCGAAACAACCAACAAAATTCCAATGTTCCCATGGAGCAAAACCTCGGATTTTCAGGGTCAAGAGACTGATGGAGGAGCACAAAGACGTTCTGGATGAAACGAAATGCTGGATGATCTTGCAAGTCAAGATTGAGTAGTTTTCTGTGGGCACCTCCCCTTTACTGATGAGTCAATTGTTCCCCCCCCCCACGATCCTGAACTGGGACTGCACAAAATTGACATTTTCCGCTTTCTCGTTTTGTCCGGGTACATGAACTGTGCACGTGTGGGTTTTTCTTTTGATGCCGGAACGCCAGAGTTGCAAACACTCTGTGCACGGGTGCGCCCCAGAGAAGGTCAACAAAGGGAAATAAGGATCAGTTTGCGCGCTTCACAATGTGCCGGCTTTTGACATCAAACGAACAACATTTTTTTGGTTGAGGCCAGCACATCTTGACACTATGCACACAATACTTCCTTTGTGTCTTCCATTTCCCCCTCAATCGCTTCTTTGTGTGCAGACATGAACTTCCTGACAACGCTGAGGGGAAAAGTGAGTTTCTTTCTGAGAAGAAGCAAAAAACCTCAAAGCTACAAACTTTGGTTGAATTTGTTTCTTTCTTTTCTCACCCTTGTTGATGTCAACATGAAAAATATGGGATTTGTAATTGCACCAACAGGAGTGATTGTCAGGCTTCCCCAAATGGTGACATGCTGACTACCCCAGGAAAAGAACAGCCACAAAATATTTAAAATGCTTGAAGACAGCCACAAGATGCTGTTGTGAGAAATCAGAAATATCAATGGAATAATCTTCACTTTTCTCTGTGTTCCTTCCTTGTTGATGCTGTGTTGGGTGCTCTTTAGTTCTTTGGTCAATATGTAATGTGAACAAGACATAATTAATATTGCAATTATCTGAGCACAGAATACAAAAATGGTTGAAAAATAAGGTTGAGCACTTGTCTTGAATTCAACCAAAAATGGAGAACACAACATTTCATTGATCTTCCCATTTGATGAAAAATTGACAACTGTGAAAATATTTGACAATGTAACAATGGCCAAAACTCCACATAGAACATGTGTCCTTGCAAAATTTGGTTTCTTGAATTTAGAATTTAAAGGAAACAGCACAACCAGCAATCTTGCCAAAGACACAAGTGCAAGAAAATAAGGCATAAAAAGGTGAAATATCAAACTGAAAGAATATGCACCTGAACAGACCAAGCTTTTTTGCCATGAATGGCTCAGAACAACAAAATCTTTACCATAGGCAACAGATGCAATCCACAATGAACTTAGGAATACAGCACAAGTGGATGAGCCAAGAGCAACTGACAACAGCAATGTTTGATAGGCCCTTTTCACTGAGCTATCTTTCTGAGAAATTTGAGAAGTCGTGAGTAAAAGCCACAATTTCGTAATCCAAGGAACGGTCAGCATAAAAACAACAGTTGATGTCAGGATGACAATTACTCTCATTGCATATTGTGACAGAAGTTCAGAGCAAGTGGTGACCACCTTGTTTTTGAGCAAACACAGACTCTCAGATGGTTTGATACAACAAATGGCAGCATTTGTCGTGATGATGGATTTGACAGAAATCTCTATGAACATTTCAATTGTAAGTTTGCACAGGGGGTTGTGAGAAATGTCCAAAACACCAATGCTGACATTTGTAAATGACTGGCTGGATATTTCATCAAGATTATTGTGTGACAAATCAAGTTTTGCCACTTGGCCCACACTTAAAGATGCCTTGTTCAAATGAGCAATTTTGTTGTTCTTGAGAATGACAAATTTCATATTGTTTGTGCTGTTGAAGCATTGGCTGTCAAGACTTGTGATACAGTTTGTGGTCAAGTTGGCAGAACTTATCTTGTTTAATTTTCTCAGAACATTACAAACTTCAGCCAGTTCAGTATATATAAAGTGTATATTCTGTGTGTCCACATTACTTGTCAGGAAAATTATGTTTTGGAGATCAACTTCAGAAAGATGGTAGGAAATGTAAGGCAAAGATGATGACCAGTCAGAAAGGTTCAGTTTCACTGATTGACAGAAAACAGCCAAATTGAGGCAAATACAACTATCTGGGCAATTTTGATCTTTCAGAATGCACAGCATTTCATCATCTTTCTGTGGACAATCATGAAAACCATCACACACATTAGAAAGATGAATGCAAACCTGAGTGGAATTGCTACATTTGAACATTTTGGTACACTGTCTACCTATGCCACAATTTAGACCAGACAATTCATCATACCCATGTGGGCAATCCCACATGCCATTACACACATAATACCAAGGTATGCAATAGAAACTTGGACATTTAAAATTGATGTTGCATTGAATTTCCTTGCAGCTTTGCATATGTGATCCAGTCCTGCATGCAGTCAGGTGTGCATTGTGGTCAAGCCTGTAAATGCAAATTTGGCTTGTGTTGTAACACCTTGAATGTCCTTCCTGGCAGGGTATTTGGCTGGGTAAGGAACACAATGTGTAGTAATTCTGCTGCAATTAAAGTTTGTACAGCATCTCATCATCAGCAAGTGGGCAGTCAGGAATGAGATCATTGACCAGTGACACATCCAGGTGTATCTTCTTTTTGACTGGCTCACAGAGAAATGTTGATTTGTTTCTCACATTCAATTCTGTCTTGTGCTTTTCAAACTGTAATCTGATGAAACCAAGACAAAACCCTTCTCTTGATTTGTAATGCAGTGGAGAACAAACACAACCCTGTACATAGCATTTCAGAGGACAAGTGAAATTGTGCAAAGGGCATTTTTCATCAGTACTCTGCATTGAGTTGCCAAAGTTCTGACAGTCATTTTTGCCATTCAGTACAAATATTGAAGAAACATATTCACCACTTTGACACAAATACATGTTGCTGGATGCAACATGCATTTTTACCATCTTTCCTGAGCATATCAAAAAGCCTTTAGAAATTGTGATTTGCCTTTGTGACAATGTGATAGACACATTCATCCATATCATCTTGAAGGAAACTTCATGCACAAGGCTAGAATTATATGGGATGGGAAATAGGAGATGAAAATGTGTGTGCTTTGCAGCCAAAAGAAATGCATTCAATTCTGCTAATTCTCCACCAAATCCCTTTGGTTTCATTGCAAACAACAAGCACAGATCTTTCAGGTTGTTTGATTTTCTTGTGCCATCAAACCACTGAAACAGGAAACAGCTTTGATTTGTTATGAAAGCAAATTGTGTGCAACAGAACTCCAATGGAAATAAGTGCACGTCACTTTTGTTTTGGTTCTTGCCAAAACTGCCTTCTTTCCAGCAAACTGTACAGGGAAGCAGCGACATGTTGCAAGGCACTGAAATCCAATGAGACTTGGCCAAATTAAACAAAAGCATCATTGTGCAAAGTGGACTGTGAGAATGTTTGGGGTACAGTGTTCTTCTTGGTTGTTTGGACAAGAAACTGTGGAAGTGATGGAGCAAGATATGTTTTTGTCTTGGTTCCCATTGTTGCCACAACCCTGGTAGTCTTTTCTGTCCAAAGAAAATATTCTCAAATGCTTGATAAGTAGCTGCATGCATTTTGTCCCAGCTGCAAGAAAAACGAAGGAGAGGCAGATGTAGTTTGCTGAGTCATGGTGTTTGTCTCACAAAACTAGCAATCCAAAGTAAACTGTCAAAGGTACCTGATGATTGAACCGTTTGTAGTCAAGGCGATGAAAATACCTTCGAGTACCACATACGGAGTTGCAGTCTTGAGCAAATAGAGAAACTCCTCATGTTGCACTCTGCTTAAAAAGTGTGGCAGACTTGAATTGATTCCCAGGCAGTAGTTTGATGCATCTCTCCATGAAAAAAGTTCAGTAAGGAGGGATTTGGGGTTGCAAACTACCGTGTATTGTCCAAGTATTAGTTGAGTACGCTGCTGAAAGACTGGCTGTCTGAAGTTGTGTTGTTCTGTAACTTTTCTGACTGTCAACTATCTCACAAAAACGTCGATGCCAGTCATATTAGCACTCAGAATTTTCAGAATAACTTTCTCTGCCAAGCCTGGGAACGCAAACTTCGCCTCAGGACTTCTGTGAGAAAGTGTGATGCTCCCAGACTCCCACGAACGATGCCATGGGAAAACACCAGACATGATCCTGCCTCGAACCTGGAAGAAGTTCAAGTTAGGTGCCTGTGAGACCACTGAATCAGTCGTGGCATTGATCTTCCCGGCGTATCTGATCACAAGAAACTTTTCAGCACTTCTGGTGATGGGCACAAATGCACCCAGGTCATTTCTGGGGTCCGGAAGAAAAGTGAGAGGCATTTCTGTTTTTGTCTCAGTACGACGTCTAAATTCCGGTTTTATTAGAATGTTGATCCAACTGTGCAACCAGTAATTCATCTGAATTTGAAAATCAACGGCATCCGAGGTCAAACTGTATTCAAAGAAAAATGACATGTCTTGCTCAGAATCCATACATTTGATGCACCTGGACAGGTCATAAGGTTGATACATCTTGCCGCTTGTCCCCAGTGGTGAAGCCTGATGTTTCCCCTTTGTCACACGTGGTATGTGCCTGCACTGATAGGTACCTTGGAACTCAGTGAACTCAAACTCCACTTGACTGAGTTGGAGTGATTCCTCAAAATAATCATTCCTTCGGTGTCCTTCTCTGAATCCAGTAATTCTGTAGCAGTTGTGGTTGTTGTTTTTGACCTCCTGGTAAATTTGCAAATAAAATTTGGAAATAGGAAGATTTTCATCAAAGTTTTTCCACTTAGACTTCACCCATGCAGGGTCATAAAGTCCTGATGAGAGTTGAATCAAGTTGCACAAGTCAGATTTGAGATAAATTTTGTGCACACCCGCTTCTTTGCAAGCACTCATTCTGAAAACAACACAAGGACTGTGTGTTACTTCCATTGTCATTTCCAATGAGCTGTAGTGTGTGTAAGAAATGACAGTGAGGACCAAAATGTTGGATTTTGAGTACATGCTTCTTGGTAAGTTCCATTGAACTCTGGATTCCCCTGGTTGTTTGTTGCAAAATCGCTTGAACTCCACCAGAGAGTCATTGAGAAACTTGTCTTCAAACAACGCCACACCTCCAAAGGAGCAGAATTCATCTGCTTCTGCAAAGTGAGCAAATTTGGTGATTGTCACATTGACAAAAGTGTCCATTGGTGACTCCAATGCACGAACACAAGGCATTGATGAACAATTTTTACCAGTCACGCGCCAAGTGTTTGGCAATTTCATTTTTTGCATGGGAATTGGCAGACTGTCAAAGTCTATTTGGGGAAGTTGGGTACTCCCTGTGTGGAGAATAACTTGTGCCACACACTGAAAACTCCGCAGTTGAATTGGACCTTTTGGTACAGTAATCTCAGTTTTGCTGGACAGAAAACCCGGACCATCAAAGAACAGGAAAGATGCACCTTTTGTTTCATTAAAATTCAAAATGAGAACTTCAAAAGTGTTTGCTGAAATTTTGTATGTGTATACTTGCTTTTGGCTCATTTGAATATCATGAAAATAAATGAGCTCATTTTCAGATTCTGCATGGTAATCAATTATGTCGTACTTTCTGAAATATGGTATTTGACTCACAATCAGGCCTTTGGACATGACACCGAAATCAATGTGGAAAAAAGTTTTCCAAACAAAAGTAATTTCGACCAACAATCTCACTTCTGTCATCAAAGAGCAAAGACTGAATCCTGCGTGCTTTCCCAAGATCATCATGTGTTTTTCTCCCTGTACTATTTCAAGTGTGTTTTGTTCAAAAAAGTTAAGTCCTGAATATCCCTTGAACTTTTCAATGTAAATTGTTTGAAAAGTAACATTCAGCCTCAGATTAACATCCAAGGAGAAAAGCCACTCAATCTGAAATTGACTTGTGTCATGGCACTGGAATCCTTCAAAAAAGCCGTGAATAATTGGAGATTTCATTGTTTGGGATTGTACTTCGCAGGTATTTGCTGTTTCGTGAGTTTTTCTTTCCAGGTGTTTGCATTTTGAACTTAGATATTCCAGAATCAATGTCTGGCTGAAAATTAATGTGATAGCTTTAATCTCGCATGAAAAGTATCTCATTAGATTTGCATTGAGAAATTTTACTGTGTACTGTAACCAATATTTTGTGTTGAATTTGCCATTGTTCTTCCAAGCAACGTGACCGAGGGGATCTTCTGTGGTGGAACAAACGAACAATATCGACAGAAGAACTAAGACTGACACAATCCAAGGCATTTCGGTTGCGGAAACACCAAAGTTTACGTGTCCAAGCAAGATCAGGTTCCAAGAAGAGCCCTGTTCAAATCTTCTGCATCTTGAGCTGGATAAAGATGTGAGCAAGATTTAACATTCTTCAGTTTACTTTGTCTTTGACTGTGACTTGGAAGTTATTTACAAGCTCAATTTTTCTCACATCACAACATCCAGTTTTGTAGTTTTCTTCACAGAACAATGGACTAATTGATGACTTGAGCAGCTTTTTACCATTGTTTTGTTTTATGCAGTAATTAATCGGACAGCCTACAACAGCTCATCACAAAACCGAGCGTGAAGTTTTTCAGTGCTTTTCAAGCAAGTTTTCATTGGGCACCATGTTGCTGTTCCACAAGCATGTGTGCAGAACCAAATGAGCATGAAAAGACCGTTGGTGAAGCACTAACAGATGAAGCAGCGCACCAATTCTCAAATTTGAAGACCAATGAACTGGCGTTTGGTTCAGAACTATTTATGCGCACGTCTCTTTCATTGGCAAAACAGATTCTGAAGCTCTGTACATTTCAAATGTGGCACAATGAAGTGATTGCTCACTCCGCCCGAAGTGCTGGAGTCTGCAATGGCAACAATACTCGTAATTGCACCGAAGACACACACCTGACACTTTGAGTGGTTCCAGGCAGCCAGCTTCATCAAAACAAGGACCGGGTCGGACTCCTTGTCAGACACACACAGGGTCCAAAACGCCTGAGTGTTGACAACTCAAGCAATTTGATTGACAAATTTTCATTTGAAGAATTGTTGTTGGTCGTGTTGTTGACAAACAGTAGTTTTGCCTTGATGCCTGCGACATCGAAATCTGTCATCGCACGATCTGCGCATATGTTTCAAACATCGGCGCAACTTGAAAATGCCACGGAACTACGCTGCCACCAATCGATGTTGCAGAAGGGTCATATCTTTCTGAGTGGCCTCTTCTGAAAATGCATTTTTTGCTCATTTGGCTCAGTTTTTGTCATTGTTGCCTTGTTTGAGGTCTTTCCAACAGGGTTGTGGTTTTTCTCAGAGGCACCCAAATCGATTCTGTCAGCACCCTTGAAATGTTTGCCCTCTGCCAAATAGACAGCAGACATGTTGAAGAAAAGTCACAAGAAGCGATCAATCTTTGAATCAACACAAACACTTGCTGTTTATTTTTGCTTTTCCTTTTCTTTCGCATTTTGTGAACCAACATTTCCCACTGTTTTATGATTTTGGTGAATGTCAAACTGCAAGTTTTGTGCTCAAATTGATGTCAACATGAAAAACATTGGATTTGTTATTGCACCGAAAGGAGTGATTATCAGACTACCCCAAATGGCAATATGTTGACTATCCCTTGAAAGGAACAAAGTCCAAACAAAAATGATACTTTCAGATAGCCACAAGATGGCATTATGACAAACTAGAAATATCAAGGGACTTATTTTGACTTTTTTTTGTGACCCTTCCTTGTGGATGTTTTGTTGAGAACTCTTTAGTTTCTTGCTCAGAAGGTAATATGCACAAGACATTACAATGGTTGCAGTGATCTGAATGCTGAGTAGAAATATTGTGTGTATTTTAGGTTCTACTTTTGTCCTTGTTTCAATCATAAATGGAGAACACAATGTTTCACTGAGCTTTCCATGAGATGAATAATTGGCAACAGTAATAACATCTGACAAGATAACAACAGATAAAAGTCCAAAGAGAACATGTTTCCTGACATAACTTGGTGTTTTGAAATTTGAATCAAAAGGGAAGAGAACAACTAGTAATCTTGCAATTGAAATTAGAGACATAAAATAGGGCATTAAAATGTGAAATATCATGTTGAAAGAAAAGACAACTGAACAGGAAATACTTTTCTGCCATTCTTCCCAATAAATGACAAAGCTATCCCCAAATGAAAAAGATGCAGCCCAAAGGATAGTCAGCAAAACTGCACCAGTAGAAGAGCTGAGAGAAACTGACACAAGAAAATATTGATATGCTTTCTTCACAGAGTTATCCATGTGGGAACTTTTTATCCTGTTGATAGAGATCCACAGTTTTGTTGTCCAGGGAATATTCAGTGAGAATATAATGATAGACAGTAGTATAGAAATTATTTTCATTGCAGAACTGGGAAGAAGTTCAGAACAAGCTGAGACTACATTTGCTTCAAGAGAACAAACACTCTCAGATGGCTTGATGCAACAAATAGGAGCATATGTTGTTATAACAGTTTTGACCAATATACCTGTGAACATGTTCAAAGTAATTTTTGACAAGGGGTTATGAGAAATATCCAAAATACCAATACTTGTAGTATTTATGAACCAATGCTTAGAAATTTTGTTCAAGTTGTTTTTTGATAAGTCAATTGTATGAACTTGATCTAACCTGAAAGACCCCTTTTCCAAATATTTTAATCTGTTGTTGGTTAGAATGATAAACTTCATGAACTTCATGTTGTTGAAACATTTACTGATAAGCCTGGAAATATTGTTATCAGTGAAGTTGACAGAAAACAAATGCTGTTGCTTGTGTAGAACAGTACAAACTTCAGTTAGTCCTGTTTTGATGAATACCAGATTGTCAACACCAACATCCTTTGGAAGGAAATTGATGTTCTGCAGGGCCACTTCAGAAATATGGTAGGAAATGTAAGGCATTTCATACCATTTTGGCATGTTCAGAATTGTTGTGTGACAGAATATAGCCAAATTTAGACAAGTACAATTGTTTGGACACTTGTGGCCTTTCAAATTACACAACAATTCATCATCATTCAGTGGACAATCATTGATACCATCACACACATCCCAAATATGAACACAAGTCTTTGAATTGTTGAAATTGTTGCTGCATTTGAACATTGCTTTGCATTGTCTGGAACTACCACAGTTTGATATTTCTTTTCAATCCATGTGGGCAATCCCAGACACCATTGCACACGTAAGACCAAGGAATGCAATAAAAATACAAACATTTGAACAAGATGTTACATTGCATATCCTTGCAGCTTTCCATGTGTGATCCAGTCCTACAAGGGGTCGGGTATCTGTTTTTGTCCAATTTGTGGATACAAATTTGGCTGATGTTGTAACACCTTGGATGGCCATCCTGACATGGTATTTGGTTTGGCAAGGAACAAGTTGTTTTGACCTGATACTCGTACAGCAACAATTGTTTGTAGAGCAGCTCATCACTGGCAAGTGGACAATCAGGAAACAAGTCATTAGACATGGCAATATCCAGTTTTGTGCTCATGTTCATTGAGTTGCATGACAATTCTGATCTGTTTATTTTCTTCATGACATCTTTGATCTCTCTTTTTACAAGTAATTTTGTGTAACTGAGGCACAAGCCTTGGCTGGATTTGTAATGAACTGGAGAACACAAGCAGCTCTGAATATAGCATTTCAATGGACAAGTGGAATTTTGCAAAGGACAATTTTCATCACCACCTTGAAGCTTGCTGCCATTTTGGTTACAGTCATCAGCACCATTCAGCACAAAAACTGTGGAAATATATTCATAGTTATTGCATTTGAACAAATTGCTCATTGACATAGGTATTTTGCTAGAATTGTTTGAACATATCAAGAAGCCTTTAGACATTTGGACATGCTGTTTGGATATTATGTAAGAAACATTCATCCATATCCTTTTGTAGGAAATCTGTTGAAGGATATTGAGGTTGGAAGGGACAGAAAATAGGAGTTGAAAAGTGGTGTGACCCACTGCTGAGAGGAGTGTGCTGAATTGCACTTTGTTGTTGTTTATTGCCAAGGGTTTCATTCCAAATGGTGGGCAAAGACCATGGAAAGTAAGTTTTCTTTCAGTTGGCCCGTGAAACCACCGAAACAGGAAACACACTTCATCTTTGATGAAAGCAAAATGTCTACAGGCCGTCTGAGATGGAGAAAAGGACATTTGTCTTTGATCCAGCCTGCTGCTGAAGGTTTCGCGATTACAGCAAACTAAACATGGGAGTAATGACACATTGCAAGGTATTGTAATCCAGTGGGTCTTCGCCAAGTTCAGCATCAACATCAATGTGCACTGCAGATGACGAGAAAAGATGGGATGGACTGACATTGTTGACTCTGTCTTGATATCTGGACGCAGACTGGATGTCACATAATCTGGTCCAAGTTCCCATTGCTGCCACAGTTCGGGCTGCACATTCTTCCCAAAGTTTAAATTGTGAAAGGCCTGATAAGTTACTGGCTGGTTCTCACTCCAGCTGCAAGAAAACAACATTTGTCGCACACTTTATGTCAAACTCATAAGCACAAAAGGAACCCTGCAAGATGGTGCCCATAGAGCTCCAACACCAGAGTCAAAAGACCAAGTGTGACCAGGATAACAGAGCAAAATTATTGCCTCATTTTTGAATTATTCGTAGTCAAGGCAATAAAGATACCCTCCAAAATTACAAAATGTACTGCTGTCTTGATAAGGTAAAGCAGCTCCTCATGTTGCACTCTGCTGAAGAACTGTGGCAAACTTGAATTGAATTTCCAGCAGTGTTTTTGTGATTCTTGCCAGGAGAATATTTTGGTTGGATTGGGCTTGGAGTCACAGGTCACATGATAATTGTGTAACTTCAGTTCAGTGAGTTGCCCAAATACTGGTTGTCTGTAGTTATGTTGGTTGGTAACTTTTCTGACTTTTATCCATCTCACAACAATGTTGGTCCTCCTCATCAAAGAGCAAAGGTCCAAGATTACTTTCTGAACAAGGCCTGGAAATGCAAACTCTGACTGGGGACTTCTTCTGGACAGAACATTGAGCCCAAAGATCCACAGGCGACGAAGAGGGAAAACATCAGACACAATCTGGCCAGCCGCGTCCTCCAAAAAGTGCCAATTTGATGCTTGAGAGCTCAACCTAAAGTCCACTGAGGCAGAAGTGATGTTTGGTTTCTCAACATATCGAAGTACAAGGAACTTGTTTCTACTTCTTGTGACAGGCACAAATGCTCTCATTGTGAACAGATGTGGGTCTTTTTCAAACGTAAGTGGCATTTCAAGGCTTGACTCAACATTCCGGCCGTCAGATGGAGTGATGAGGATGTTGACCCAGCTATGCAACCAGTAATTAATCCCAACCTTAAAATCTACAGTTTCAGTTCTCAAACTGTATTTAAACAAAAATCCAATGTTCTGACTGGAGTCAAACCTCCTTAAATATTTGTCTATGTGATAAGGTTGAAGAAGCTTGCCATGTTTTCTCTGTGACAAACCTCTGTACCAATAATTGCCCTGGAACTCTGTGTATTCAAACTCTGCCTGACTCAGTTGCAGGTGTACCACAAAGTCATTGTTACCCTGGTTTCCCTCTCTGAATCCAAATATTCTGTAGTGGCCAATGTGTCTCTTTTTTGCATTTTGAAAAATGTGCACAAAGAATTGTGCAATAGGGAGCTGAATATTGTAGTTTTTCCAGTTTGATTTTAGCCACAGTGGGTCATACATTCCTGATGATACTTGGATCAAGTAGCATAAATCTGAATTGAGATTGATTTTTTGTATGTGTCCTTTTTCTTTGCAGCCACATATTCTAACAACAGCACAGAGCATATGTGATATTTCCAGTTTCACATCCAATGAGCTGTACTCCTCATAAGAATAGACAGACAGGATCAAATTGTTAGACTTTGAGAAAATGCTTCTGGGAAAGTTATAAAAGGACAGGGTCCCTGGGCTCCTATTGCAAAACCATTTGAATGCAACCAATGAGCCATTGAAAAATGTGTCTTCAAAGAAGGCCAAACCTCCCCATGAGCATGATTCATCTGGAGGTGCAGAGTGTCCGAATTGAGTGATTGTAACATTCACAACAGTCTTTTGTGGAGATGTCAGTGTGTGGACACAAGGTGTCAACAAACATTTTGTATCAGTTACATTTAAATAAAAGTTCTGGCCTTTTAGTGACAGATCACTGTTGCATCTGTGAATCAGCTTTCCATCATAGTCTATCTGGGATGTGGAAGTATTGTCAGCAAAAGTTATAACTTGCACCACACACTGAAAACTATGGAATTCAATTGCAGCTTGAAATGCATACACTTCAGTTTTGCTGGAGAGAAAACCTGGACCATCAAAGCACAGGAAATATGTGCCTTGTTTTCCCATAAGATTCAAAATGATTGTTTCATAAGAATTAACTGATATTTTGTATGTAAGTACTTGTTTCTGATCAATGATGTTGTGAGAGTGAATCAGTTCTTTTTCAAACTCTATGAAGTCATCAACAATATCATGCTTTCTGTGTTGTGTTGTCTGACTTACAATTTGGCCTTTTGATATGACACCAAATTCAATGTGAAACACAGTTCTCCAAGCATATACCAACTTTACTGAAAATCCCACATTTGGCACTGATGTGTACAGACTGAATCCAGCGAGCTTGCCCAGGATCATCATGAAACGTTTTCCCTGCACAATTTCAACACTATTTTGCCGAAAATATCGTCCTGAGTCACCTTTAAACTTCTCAATGAACAAATGTTTGAATGTTATATTCAGCCTGAGTCTCTGGTCAAGAGAGAAGTGCCACTGAGCCTCAAATTGTCTCTTTGTTCTGCACTGCAATGCATTATACATTCCATGCACAACTGGCAATTTGACAATCTTTGATTTCATTTTGCACACATCAATTATTTCCCATGATTTTCTCTTCAGTTGATTGCATTTCAAATGAAGATGCAAGAGTATTTGTGTCTGGCATTGTGTTAATTTGTTTTTTTGTGCACCAAATCTTTCTGTCAAGATTTCTTTCAAGGAACTTTGCAATGTAGCAAGTCCAGTAATTTGGTTTCATTTTGTGATTGTTTCTCCAAACAATATGGTGGAGGGGATCCTTTGTGATGGAGCAAACCAAGAATATTGAGAGAATGAGATGGAATGACAGAGCGCAAACCCATTGACTGGCACAGAACCCATTCATGTCTAAAGTGAAGCGCTCAGCACCAACGTTCAGGACACCAGAGAGAAACTTTCCAAGTTCTGCAAACTCTCAAAACAAGACAAAAAAACCCATCATTCCACTTTCTTCTGAGTCATAACTTTTTTTGGAACATTTGTTTTTTTGGATTCAGTGGAACTCACAAAGGAAACTTGAGGAGCTTTTCAGTGCCACAATTGACTCATTAGTGTCTCAAAAGCTAACCCAGTAATTTGTGTTGTTTGGTGACCTAATTAATGGGGCAAGTTGAAAACAGCTTCGGTTTTCCTTTTGCTGAAGCACACAACCTTCTTTCTGTTTTCTTTGCAAACTCTGTGTGTTGAAATCTCTCTTTTTCTTGAAAGTGTGACAATGATGTCCCATTTTTTTGCGTACGTTTCTGTTTTTTTTTTCGCCTCAGTCAGCAGCTTGTGCAGAGTAAACGTTCACAATGCATGTTTTGAAGGCCTCCTTCTGGTGCCTCTGACTTTTTCTTGTATGTCGGGAGCCTTGCTGCTTGTTGACGAGGATGATGTTCAGCAGAGAAGGGCGTCAAGCAGACCACAATCTCTGCAAAACAAATTTTGGGTATTTTAAGTTCAATAAAAAGAAAAAGTTCCAATCAGAAAAGCATTCATTTGTTGTTGGTGGGTCAGTGCGTCTGTGCACAAAAACAGACAATCTGTGCCCTTGTGGCAGAATGGATCTTCTGAGGTTGGCTTTCTGGTTGAATGACTGTCCTGTTTACCGACGTCTTCACGTTTTTGCAGAGTCTTCTGCACAGAACAGAAAATTCTAGAGAAGATATCTCTATTCTTGAACCTGACCCGAAAAATTGGTTTCTCCACCCACATGACAGAGTTGGGTCACACCAACGTCTGTCCAGCCTGCGAACAAGCGACTCCTTGACACGAGAAGCACCATACCCTTGGCATAACTAAGTGGCGTCAACAGACACAGATTGTGTGCGCTCGGGTCTGGAATGGAGACCCAACCCCAACCTCGCAATTCATATTCATGGTCTAACCAACCCTTGGATGTGGTCAGGGAAGAACCCCACCTTGAGCGCTCGAAGTTGAAGAAAGGATAATATTCCAGCCAATTGTGAACATTGGCTGATGCAGATCAACTTGCGAAAGAAAAAGGTCAGAATTGTCTGAATCTGAACGAAAGCAATATGTTTTTTTTGGCATCAACACAACCTATCACACGCCTCGTAAACATTGGAACATTCTGAACAGAAAAGCACGATAGTCTTCAGGGGCAAGAGAGTTTTACCCTGTAGTTCTGGAAACATCTGCATGACAACGAGCACTTCGTTGAGGCGTCCAGCGTCTGCTTAGGATGTGACTCCGTTGCACCGTCGACTCAGACCAGCTCCTGGATCTGCTCCTGATTGCGCGTATTTGGGCCTTGACCCGAACCCGGACTGTCACAAGCTGAATTATCACAGAATGAGGCGCAATTATAATTGTATGATGTTCACTTTTTCACGAGTAATTTTCTCCCGAAATCGGATTGTCCGCTTCTGCTCACGCCATTTGCAAACTGGTAGAGATTCAGTTGTGTGAACATTTCGTTTGCGCAGAGCTTCTATCTCCATCATGGCGATCTGCAACAGGAGAATCAGCCTGCTGTTCACCATACTGTGCCTGAAAATCACATTTGAAGGAAAGTGTCTGGCACAGGCTGATGATGGCACAATAAAACAGCTCTTTCGCGACTACTCCAGCGGAATTCTACCAGAAAGCCCCACAAAAGTGAGGGTGGGCTTTCTGATAAAGTCCATGGCAGTGGACCAGGCAAAAATGCAGCTGCACGTGGACATGATATTGAGACAGGAGTGGACGGATGCCAGGCTGAATGTTCCTGATGTGAAGGACCTGAAGCTTTTGGCAAAACATGCTGACAGCTTGTGGGTGCCACACCTCTATTTCAGGTAAGACCCAACGAACATTTTGCTTTGTCAAGACCCAGATTCGGGGAACCTCAACCCGTCTTGATGGTCTGCACAATTTTGGTCGTGCTACTGTTCTGTCTATCTTGTTGTTGCAGCGACGCTGATGACAAACAGAAGGACATTTACTCCAACCTACAGGACAGCAGCACCCGCATCAACATCGTCCATCCAGGTCACGTGCTCTTTGTCAGGTGAGGCCCGTGAAGACGGTGAAGACGGTGAAGACATGAAGACACAAACTCACAGAACACAGCGATGAATTTGGAAAAGGTTTTGTCTGCGTCAAGGTCTGCCAAAATACCAACCGTTTGTGTTTTTGGTACGGGTCTCCCAAGCATTGGTCTGACTTTTCGCTGTGATGGTCATCTCAGATTGTCTCGTCGGTGGCCTCATGAGTTCCCGTGGGGCTGTGAGTGTCCAACTGAGATCGATTCCCACAAAAAGTGGGAACCACGTCATTGGGGCGGAAGGGGACAAGGACTCTGTCTGCTGATACTGATTGGATTTTAATCTGAACTTGATCGTTTTCAGATCTATGAAGACCAAGTTTTCCTGCCCCATGGACTTGCATCTGTTTCCCCTGGACACACAGATCTGCTCCATCAATCTCATGAGCTTCAGTTACCCCAAGCAGAGTGTGGTGTTTTATGAGCCAAGAGGGGAACAAGTGGCAAAACTGTACTCAGACATAAGGCCAGTCTTCCATTCGTTTGAACTTGTTCAATTTGATTGGTCTGTTGTACTTGTATGAGAACACACGTGGAGTCTCCACAAATATCTGAAGTGCACATTGTTGCAACTTGCTTCTCGCAAAACCTTCAAATATTGTTTCAGGCTGACGGAATTTAGTTTGGAGAACATAACATGGTCCATCGCAGATGATCATTATGCAACAGGAACATACCACTCACTGGAGCTGAAATTACACCTCAAGAGGAACCTGGGGGCATGGATACTGAGGGTAAACCTGGAGTTTGTTTTTCATCAAACACACATGCAAAAGGCTGAGGAAAGGGAGATCGGTAAATTCATGTGTGGTCGTTCTGCAGGTGTTTGTGCCCACTGCTGTGCTGGTCTCTCTGTCCTGGTCTGTGTTCTGGACAGAGATAGAGACAGGATCACAGGTGAGGAACACTTGTCACAAAGGTGACAAAATTTGCAAAATTTTCATTGTCATATTGTGTGAAAGTTTGCAAAAAGGTTGTTTCGTGTCTTTGCAGATGGGACTGGAACTTGCAATAATCCTCAGCATTGTAGCTTTGAGCACAGTCGTGAACATGTCAATTCCAAATGTTTCCTATGTGAAGCCCATTGATATCTGGTGCTTCACTTGTCTTTTCACGGTGTGTGCAGCCTTCATCGTGTGTGTGGGCATCCATTTTCTGAAATCAAAGATTGAACAGAACAACAAGTGGAAAAGAGCCTGCCAGATTTTGGTTTGGGTCTGCAGAGTTTTCTTTCCAGTCTTTTTCTTCCTGTTCAACTTGTGTTTCTGGCTGAAATACGTGAATTGAAAGGTTCATGACACACTGCAGATGAAGAAGTGTTTGTAGAATACTGCTCCGTTTTGCTTGTCTGTTGTTTCCGGTTGAGGACTTCTTTGCCATTTTGTGTCAATGGAGAGCAAAACTTTAATTATTTTGTCACTGAGATACATGAAGAATTGTCTTTTGTTTGATTAAACTCTGATTTGACTTCTGATGTGAGCAAGTCATAAAGCAACTTGCTGTTCATGAACTATTGTCTTTCCATTCTGATGACAAAGTTTTTACTCGAAACCACTATGCTCTGTACAGCTGTGATCCCGAGTCAAGTATCTTACGCAACCAGCTGGACACCTTCACCCAGGTTCTTGAGATGATCCCTCCCTCAATTGGTCAAGTGGGACAGAAGTGACCAACAAACTGGGCTGAAACCAGTTGGAAGACCGATTTGGCAAATGTTGGGTGTACGCTGATTTGCTTCAATTGTGTGACAGACATTGTGTGTTTGCAAACAAAGAAACTGCAGTTTTTCTTCCGACAAAGCAGAAATATGAGTTCGCGGAAACTGGGCGGGGGGGGGGGGGGGAAGCGGGGTAGCAAATACATGCAACACACATCGCCAATTGCATGCACACACAGTGAGGCGTTTTGATGCTCGGTTTCAATGTCAGAGGAATGAATGTGCTCTACCTTCCATTGGTGATGTTTTGTGCTTTGTAAACATCGCCGTTGATCACAAGTTCACCAACAAAAGATCAGCAGCACAATTAGCAGCCCAATTGTCTTTCTTTGTTGTTCCGGTGCCCTTTGTGGTCTGGTTGATGACCAACACTCATGCTGTTACGTCTTTGATCGCATTATTGTATTTCAAAATATTTAGCAAGATACACAGTGGCAGGCCCATAGCTGGAGCCGAGGCCTTCTTCATCATGTTCAGTTTGAGGAAGTTTGTTCTTCTCACTCTGATATTCTCCCATTGCACCCGTAAATCAAGGTGTATAACACAATTGGACGATGGAACAATTTCAAAACTATTTCAAAATTACTCCAGCCAAATTCCACCAGAGCGCCCCACGAAAGTGACGGTGAACTTTCTGATAAAGTCTGTGGCTCTGGACCAAACGAAAATGCAGATGCACATTGACATGCGCTTCAGGCACATGTGGAAGGACGCCAGGCTGAACTTCACCAAAGTGAGAGACTTGAAACTCCTGGCAAAACATGCTCACCTCTTGTGGGTGCCAAACCTATCTTTCAGGTGAGATACAGCACAAACGAGATTCCTCCCCTGGCTTGTGTGTCCTCTATAAAGGGCACCAACTGTAGTTGTGCACCGTTTTCAACTGACAATTGAGGTTCATGTCCCCGCCATCCATTTTTGTTCCCACAGCAACGACGATGAGGAGAAGGAGATATATTCCAACATCCAGGACACCAACACCCGCATCAACATCGACCAGGGGCGTGTGTTCTTTGTCAGGTGAGTCTCGGGTCATTGATGTCAAGTAAGAATTAACCGAGTGCTGAGATCAAATTTGTGTTGTTCTTGGTACGAAGCAGAGTATTTTGGTTCCATTTCCAGAGCTGTGAAGACCAAATTTTCCTGTCCCATGGACTTCCATCTGTTTCCACTGGACACACAGACCTGCTCTATCAGTCTCACCAGCTTCAGTTATCCCGCCCAGCTTGTGCTGTTAGAGCCTTGGTCAAGTTTGTGGGATGGGATAAGCCTTTTCACAGACATTGGGTCAGTTGCTTCCCAGATTTAACAATTTTTTTTTAATGGTTTGTGGCTTGCTGTTTGTCCTGCATTTTGTTTGAAGAACTTACATTTCGCAGAACGTTTCAGGTGAAATGTACGCTACATGCACAAGCTCCCAAGAAGTTTGCGAAAACAAACGGCTGTGTCATATTCAATTGAAAATAAAAGCCACAGTTCTTTCTGCCAAATATCTTTTGTTTGCAGGATGACTGGATTTGAGTTTATAGACGTGAAACCTTTCTTCGAGGTTGAAAACCTTGCAACAGGATCATACCATTGTATGGTGGTGCAGTTTGTCTTGAAAAGGAAGCTGGGATCGTGGATTTTCCAGGTACAAATGTGAATGTTGGAGTGTAACTTCTCCGTCCCATTTTGCATTGTTTCAAAGAAGTCATTGGGGTATCTTATATGTAGGTGTTCATGCCGACTGCTCTCTTGGTCACGCTGTCTTGGTCGGTGTTCTGGGCAGAAATGGACACAGGGTCTCAGGTATTGTTTCTTTCCCCAACGTATCAATTGCACAGTTGTGTGATCAAAGGTTTGACAAGCAGTGCCATCTGTCTTGGTTCTTCGGTGTTTGCAGCTAGGACTGGAACTTGCACTGATCCTGACGATTACTTCGGTGAACACTGGAATCAATAAGTCAATTCCAAATGTTTCATTTATCAAACCTATCGATATCTGGTGCTTTGCTTGTCTCTTCTTTGTGTGTGCAGCTCTTGTCATGTGCATTGTGACCAGTTATCTGAAGACCAAGGCTGAGCAGAAGGCCAAGAGTCTCGTCATCAGAAAACATGCCATTGGCAAAATATGGAGAAGAAAGTTCAAAAAGACCAGAAGCAACAAGATTCCAAGAGCAGGAAATAAGACAAACAATTACCGAACTGGTTTTCAAATTCTCACCTGTTTCTCGAGAGGCTTCTTCCCGTCACTTTTCCTCCTCTTCAACCTGTGTTTCTGGCTGACATACTTGAGTTGAGCCAGTTGGTCTCCCTGGGAACTGAGTCTTTGGTGAGACTCTCCTGCGTCACTTTTCGGCCCCATTCTGTGCGAAGGTTTTATGCTGGGGCCGTGCAACTTGCAAATTTGGGTGCCTTGACTAGGATAATTTTGAGTGGCGTACTTCTGTCCAAGTTCTGATGCTGAGCGTCATCGCA
>JAAUXT010035070.1_pt1 | contig 25065 bp, 22 predicted proteins | sample 7278171 | NCBI WGS metagenome assembly JAAUXT01 (sample SAMN14350112, study PRJNA611818) | marine sediment metagenome | isolation source: surface marine sediment (1.8m) | place: French Polynesia: Moorea | collected 2018-08
AAACCCGGCCCGCGGGTGGGGCGCTTCATCTATGAAAAAACTCACCACGCAAGAACGCAAAGACACCAGGGCCCCAGAACCACTCTTCTGTCGCGGGGGGCGGGAAATCATTTTTCTGGGGTCAGGAAACGTGACCCCCCCCACGGGATCCACCGCGGTTCTCAAGTGACAGGATCTGGTTCAGTCGGGTCTACCAGTGACACTGCCAAGGTCGGACCAAGACAGAACTTTGTGGCATCCCCAACCCCAAATTTTCCTTTTGCTGGAGGACCAAAAAGTCTTGAGGTTTGATAATGGCGCGGTTTTTCCTGCATGTGTGGTGGCATCTTCCGTACACGACCGCCTGCCAAATAGAGCACGCTCAACTGCAGAGGGCAGCTGTAGAGAAGCTGTTCTGTTGCAGCGCGTAACATCACATCCAAATTTTCGGTGTGTCAAATTTTGCTGAAACTTTGCGAAATTTTGCGAAAATGTTTCTGAAAAAGGTGGATGAGGAGAGTGATTTTGCCGACCGTGACCACAAAAGAGGAGGGCCTGATTCCAACGTGTCAACGTGTACACGTTGAATTTCACAAAGTCTCACTCAGGGCCCCCATCTGCAGCTCCTGAACCAGTCAATGGCCTAAACACACAAGCTGCTGGCACCGAGACACAAAAACTGAAAGGAGAAGGACAGTGGGGTCCACCGCCTGGTCCCAATGGCCCAAAAAAAGTTTGCATCGCATGTGCACATTTCCTGCGGTTTGTTCGGTGCCCCTTGCAGCCGCCCCTTGAGCGACCCTGGGATCGACCCTATCATTGATCTGCACTTCGATCAATGCAACATGATGAGGCGAGTAAACGGACAACGGGACTCGAGAGGTTCACAGCTCCTCACACAGTCACACAGGGAGAGGCCTGACCGCGCCGTCACAGGGGCGGATCCAGGGTCAGAGGGGACAGGGGGATAGGCTCCTCCCCCCCTGGGGCCACCCGCGCCCCTTGCAGATGGTAGAGGGGCCGATCCTGGATCGAAGAAGTGGATCCAGGGTCAAGGGTGCGAGGTCATCCTCCGGACCCGTCCAATGCCACGCCGAGGGACTTGGGCTGGCGGTCGCAATGGCGGTTCCAGGATCAGGGGACATGGTCCCCGGACCCCAATCACTGGAGCCGCGCCTGGTCCCAACAGAGGGTGTCTAGGGCGATCCAGAAACGAGTATGAGGCCCCCGCCGAGATCTGCCTCTGGATCCGAATGGGAGACTTGACTGCAGGGGCCGTGTACAGGGTCCAGGGTTAGGGGGTAAAGCCACACCCCATGGAGCCGCCCCTTCCTCACAAAGGGAGGGCTCTCCACGCGATCGACAAGACGGGTTTGATGAGACCAAGAGTTTGATGAGACCAAGAGAAGATCCACAGATCTACGGTGCACAAGGCCATTTCACTGGGAGGCCGCTCCAGACAGGGTGGACCCTGGGGGGACTTGGTCTGGGGGACCCCAGTCAGAGTCAGCCGTCTCCCCAACCGTGGGTCCGCCGCTGCACTAATCTTTTCTGGTGTGGCACGATTTTCTCACGTGTGTGTGTGTGTGTGTGTGTCTGTGTGTGTATGTGTCTGTGTCTGTGTGTGTATGTGTGTGTCTGTGTGTATGTGTGTATGTGTGTGTATGTGTGTGTCTGTGTGTGTATGTGTGTGTCTGTGTGTATGTGTGTGTGTGTGTGTGTGTGTCTGTCTGTCTGTCTGTCTGTGGCTGTGTGTGAATGTGCATGCGTGTGTCAGACTGCAAATATGTGTGCACGTGTGTGCATACATGTGTGTGTTTGTGTGTGTCTGTGTGTGCGTGTGTGTGCGTGTGTGGATGTGTGTGTGCGTGTGTGTACAGGTGTGTGTGTGTGTGCCGTGAGCGCTTCGTTACACGGATCCCACTTCCTGTTGTAAAACGTGAGTGTCGGCAACACTGCAGTTTAGCCATGTTTAACCCGTGCGTCCCACGGTGGCCCTGCACGTCGCCTTGCGCACAAAGTGCGTCACTTCACACTGGATGCGTTGCACGCTGCATTAACGCACAAGCGAATGGCAGCTACGACACCATTCCCATTGACTTAATTCTGCAGGTCCTCAACGCACGATGCAACACATTCCAGTGCGAATCCGCCTTAGCCCTCCCACACGTCCCCAAGCTGCACCGAAGCGCATGTTAAGGGCGCATAAAACTTCGGGAGGCACTTCTCCGTAACGCGCTCGTAAGTCTGGCGTTACTGCACGCTGAGGTATCGCTACACGCTGCACAAAACACCCGCTGATTGCAACAGTAATTCCAATGCAGTTCCTCAGGCTCCACCAAGTTTAATTGCGTACACGTTTTGTCAAGGGCAGCGATGGATCCAGGGGCGCAGGCTCGCCTTCTCACACATGTATTGCAAAAGGATGGCCCGACCCTCAGCTGTACCACAGGCGCAAACACAAAGGTTGTTTCTTGTGTCTCGTTTTTGACCCCAGGGTGTGGGCTGGACAGGGTCGGATGCGCCAGCCCCGATCCTGGATCTGCTGGAGGGAAGGAACACAGCAGCAGCGCCATCTCCATCCGGTCTGCGCAAAACACGTGACCCCAGGGACTGTCGACCAGCGTCGTCTTTCTGAGAAAAGGGGTTCTACAGCGTGTGAACGGGTAGTTTTGGGCATCCGGCGAGCGATGAGAATTCGCGTGAGCGACGCGGGACTCCTTATCCAGAGAAGGGACTGAAACACCAATGTTCACAGCCTGGGATCAGGGGTGGAACCACCAGGGAAATGGTCGTCAGTCCCTTCTTGCACACACATACACACACACACACACACACACACGGGGCTTGGGGAAGACCCAGCGAAGTCAGGATCCGCAGCCCAGAGGCGGACACAGCGGACGTGATGCGGGGTCCCCCAACCGTCCACCCACCCACACACACACGCACACACACACACGCACACGCAGCCGAGATCCAGCGCAGCGCTAGATCCTCCCCCACTCCTCTCTGAGTTCTGGCCCCTGGATCCGCCCCACTGCTCTCTGAATGCTCTCTGGCCGCTGAATTGGCTCGTTTGTCCGGGCGGCGGCGGCGGCGGCGTCGTCTCGGATTTGATTTGCATGGGAGTGACCGCGGGCCGCATCGATCCCCGACTCGTCTTCCCGCGGGCTTCTCCAGAACCGCGGAGTTTCTGTGCGGTGGCCCGTCTCACGCCTCATTCACACTGGCTTCGTCGTACGTTGATGTGTTGGTCGTCGTGTACGTCTGATTTGCACTGGGTTGCTCGTGTGCTGAGTGTTTGTACAGCGCAGTGTCCACTGTTCCAGGACCAAGAGAGAAGCGTTTTGAAGTATTTTGAACTGGCCCACTTCAAGTTGCACACACGCACACACACATGCATACACACGCGCACACACGCACACACACGCAAACACAAACACCACACGCAAGCACACACACGCACACAGACGCAAACACAAACACACACACACACAATTTTTGTCTGCTTCTCAAAGGGTGCCTGTCGCGCTGTGGGTCGCTGCACAAGTCCATGGACGCTGCGTCGTCACCTGCGCGTCATGACGTCTGATTCGCGCGCGATAAGGGGTTTTCACGTTGGTGACGGCGTCATGTTTTTTTAACGTCGACTGCAGCTTTCTTGACGTCAATGCCAAAATTTAACCTGACACCCAATTGGTGTGCGTCAAAAAATGGTGCAGACCATTCTTTGACGTCGTCAAAAAAGCTGACGCCGTCACCAATGTGAAAACCGCTATAGTCACGACTTGCGTCTCTGTGCAAACAAATCAACGACCGGGTGCTAAAGACCAAGCAGCGCCCATTGCAAAGGATTTCACACACACTCACTCTGCACAAACGCGCATCCAGTGAAATTCCATGGAAGGCACATCTCACACTGACACCGTCAAGCAAGTGCCCCTGGATGGACAAGTCCACAGGCGTTGCGTCGCATTGGCCTGGCCCCCCCCCCCAGGCTTGTGTTGCCTTGTTCAGGGACACACCGCGTGACGCATCCCGCGTGAAACTGACTGAAGCTGTGCTTTAGTGGAGAAAAGATTCCACCAAATTGGTCTGCAGGATTTAAAATGCCTCGGGTCACAAAATGGGTGGATCTGAGATTTTGTAAAGGCAGGGCCAAGGGGTCTGATCCCCTGTGAGTCTGGGGAAAACACAGAGGTTCGGGACAGTAGCGACTTCCAGCTCAGCACAGATTTCTCCCGCGCAGCGTGACCAAATTCAGTGTGATCTGGGAAACAGACAAGAGAGGGAAGAGTTCAAGGAATGGGACTCGCATGGGAAAGTCACACTGCGCGGCTGGGACTGTTCTCGTGCCGAGTCTGTTGAACTCTGGGGCTGGGCTCGGAACAGTGGGGCCCCTGGATCCTGGGCCCCAGACTCCTGCAGTCACTTGGACTTGTTTGACAGTACCATATTCACCCGTGTGAAGTCACACCCAAGAAAGAGATGCACCACAAAAAAAACGCCCTGATTTGCTGGTGTCAAGGTCCATTGAAGCAACAGTCATGTCGCACCATGTGCAAGACGCACCCCTTCTTTTGCTTGATCTTTTTTGGAACAAAAAAGGGAGCATCAAAACATGGCGGATACGGTAGTTGGATGGTTCCACGCACAGACCACGTTTCCTGCCCAACGTCTTTTTTCTCCACGTTAGAATCTGGGTTGTTTTCGCCCGAGATCCCAGTTCGCATGAATCTCGTCTGGAGCTCATGTCTTCTGGGGGAGATTCTGTGAAGAAATGAAATATTCATGAGCCTCCCACCCAGACTTTATGAGCTCCAGTGAACCCCGGCTTTATAAATCACCTCAAATGGCTCCAAATTTTCCTCGCCAGCCTCGGATTTGTTGAAGGTTGTTGAAGGTTCCCTTTATACGCCTCAGGATTCTGTTTTAGTGGCGGCTGAGCTTTTGGCGTTGTTCTGCAGTGGGTGGTCTGGGCTGGGTCAGGGGGTCAGGGGGTCAGCTTCCCAGAGGGTTGGGAGCTGTCCTGTGCCCTTCCGAAAGCCTCCAACTCACCATGCACACTGTCCTACCCGATTTGTTGGATCGCGCGCGCAGTTCGCATCCAAGCTCGCAGAAGTGCAGTGTTGAGAACGACGCAATGCGAGAACAGGGCCACAGCGCAGGCGCACCCACTGTGTACCAGACATAGGGTGTCGTCACGACAACAGAAGCGTTAGTACGTGAGGCATCCAGTGCGAAGCAGTCCTCAACCGTGCACTGCCACGACGCGGTGCCTGTTGACATGAACAGGGACTCAACCCACAGCGCGGAGGCCCGAGGTTCCCCAGGAGATTCGCCGTCTCTCTGAATGAATCAGGTGCGCAGGACCCGGGGACCCGCCTCATCTGGTCCCCGCTACGCGTCTCCCGGTGTGTTCCTCACCACACAGGCTGGAGGCAGACGCAGTACACACCGAAAGCGATAAGTCATTGCCACTCTGGTGCTTCCAGAGTTGACTCGGCGATGCTATGGTGTGACTTTGGAGAGAGGATACCAGCGTTCATATCATTCAATTCGGGGCAAGATTGTGGGGGGGGGACCATCAGTGGGTCCTTCCCACTATTTTCGCTTTTCAAAAAGTACAATGCAAAGGACTTGCACGTGTGGTGCCCAATACAGAGGCAGAAACAGTTTTTCAGTGTTGGGCTGAGACGTCGGCCCTGCGGTCTTTAGGAACCACCCATCCAGCACTGTGCACTTACGGGGGGGCCTCTCACAGGACCCGATGAAGCAGCTTTTCCTACACATCCTGAATTGGATACAAGTTTGTGAACTGAAGCCTGACAGACGTACGAACATTTCTTGAGCCGTGGGAACGCGAGTCTGTGGGAGATGGAGGTACTCGGCTGTGAGTACCGTAGTTGTTACACATGAACAGGAACTGAGAGGAACCTCTGTAGTGTGCATTCAGGTGAAAACGTGTGTATTCCCAGGGGTAGATCCAGGGTTCCGTGCAGGAGGTGCAGTCCCCACAAATCCATTGTGTCAACTCATCAAAATCTTGTTCTTTGGACCAGAGGAACCCATGACCCCTCTCATGGACTCCAGCCCGTCTTTCTCCTTTGTCCACAGCAAGAACATGTCATGCATCACGTGTTTCGGCCAACCCCTTCATTCACAGACTTCCTCACACACTCCCATTTTTCGCGGTGTCGCCCATGTTCCTGACCGACTCAGTCATTCGCCACTTGACCTCGGGGTATCGCTGTGGCGAGTGGTCTACGCCTTGAGTGTAAACCACAATGCACTGTGATTCAAACGGTTGATCCACCGCGTACCACTAGACTTGAACAGATTTCACCGGGTGATCTGCCTGTGCCATGAGCGGATTTGGACCACGCACTGTGGTTTCGCGTGCACTGACACAAGATAAGGTCAAAACCAATTGTTGCAGTGCTCCGGCACAGCCGACGGGCCACACGGTGAGGAGCTGAACCTCGAAGCACAACGGGCCACACGGTGAGGAGCTGAACCTCGCTGCTGCTCCCCCATACACCTCGGCACGTCGGAATCCATCACAGCGAACACGCTCCTGGGTAATGCAGCGTGGCCAGCCTCCCTGGTTCCCCGTTCCTTCGCCAACCTCCCTGGCTCTCCGTGCATTCATTTACAGTACCCTTCTGCTCGTGGCTCCATGGTGCACCGCAGGTTCAGTTCTCATGATAGCAAGAGAGAGAGAGAGAGAGAGAGAGAGAGAGAGAGATCAGAAAGAGAGAGATGGTTGGAAGGTTGGACAGACAGACAGACAGACAGACACACACACACACAACACACACACACACACACACACACACACACACACACACAGAAAGACTTAGGATGCACCCGTCCCCTGACGCAACGATAAAGCACTGGAACGAGCTGGAGGTGGCGGCCTCACACAATGGAATGTCACGCTTTCTGTACAGAGATACCCATCACTGGGCTCTGCCAACACCAAACACCACCGAACTCACACAAGTTCCCGCAGAGGACCTGTGGAAACCACGAAACACTAGGCCTTTCTATGGGCTGATCCAGAAGAGTCATCAGGTTCCTCTGACCCGAAAAACAAATTGCCAACCCTCGGGTTGTGAACTGTCCAATGTATTCACTTTCTGACACGGTCCCTGGGGTGTGGCTCCCCCTGGACCAATCCCTGGGTCTTCCTCCTCCTGTGACAGATGTTCATTACACACAGATACTCAAAGCTATACACGCAGTTTGTGGGCTTTTAGCCTTTGAAAACTTCAAGGAGCTCGTAGAGACAAGAGTTCTGCAATGTAGCTTTACCTGCAGACGTCACACCCAGAGAATCTAATGCATTCCATTCAGATCCCCTCACATGCAAAGGTAATGTGCCTGTATTACGTCTGTCAGGGTCTGAATACAAGTCAGAAAAAATGGAATTGGGTCAATTTTACAAATTAGGTCACATCAACCTGGTATTGGTGGAGAGAGCGAAAGAATTAGGTCAGCCGTCCCCTTGAGTAAATTACCTGAATGGAAGTCTGACACTCAGCAAAACAGCTTTTGAGGCTAGTTTCACCCTGGGTGCGTCACGTGTTCCGTCCTTGTGCTCACAAGGCCTTGACCCTTCCTGCATTGCAGCGTCCATTGTGGAACAAAAATCAAAGCAGCACGCACTGACGTGTGTGTGCGTGTGTGTCTGTGTGTGTGTGTGTGTCTCTGTTCGCGTGCATGCGTGTGCGGGCGTGTATACATGTCAGTGTGACAATGTGTGTGTGTGTGCGTGTGTGTGTGTGTGTGTGTGTGAAGATGCAGCACATCCTTGCACACCCAGTGTGTTCAAGGAAGCAGCGCACACTGGCTGACGCGACGCAAGACGCATCCAGTGTGAAACTGGCTGAAACGAAAGGCGAGTTTGCGTGCGTGTGTTGTCGCTGTGTGTGTCTGTGTGGGCTGAAGACTCAATGGTGGCGCCTCGTGCTCGCGTGTGCAGGGACGGGACGGTGAGGCTGTCAACAGAAACAGAAAGTGACAACGTAACCAATGGTGACATTAACCTCAGAGACGGATCCATGACAGGGTGGTTGGTCCGGATCACAAAATTGTATGGTGACCTCGTCACGGAGCAGGGACGCGACGCATCACGCACGCTGAGCGAAAGTCACACTGCGCACGTCCAGCGTGTGCTACATCACGTTGGATGCGTCATGCGTGACCTTCCTGCACGTGCCCACGAGGTGCTGCGTCGTCGCGTTGGATGCGTCACGCTTTTCCACGCACGGAAATGAGTGTTGCGTGGCTGAAGCGTCAAAAACTCTGGCACTTGAACTGGGACGCAACGCAAGACGCACCCAGGCGCAAACAAGGCCCACGCAGCTGAAACCCGAACCAGGCGTCCGTGTCTCATTGGCTGGTTGATCAGCGGTGAGGACCACTTAGCTTCGGGGTCAAGGGTCATCCTCCTCCAGTAGGGACAAGTGCGCAGCCGCAAGCATCAAAAGTGGCCAATACAAAACGATCCACTCGCACTTTCATCTTGAGCACAAAAGTTTTCTCACAGAGAGCAGACGCGAAGGTCAAAAAGAATAAAGTGGGCGTGTCACGTTCACGCGTCCGGCTGACGTTGCATGACTTTACTCCTGGGTTGGAGACAGGGAGAAAATAGAACACGACCAAGGACAAATTTTACGTCCAGGTGCGTGAAGAATTGACACACAGAATTTGTCGCGTGTTCCCACAACCATATCGGAATGGCCATGTTCGATTTACGCGTGTGCGGCCCACAGAGTGAACTGAAATGGAATCGTCTGCAGTGAAACAGGCCTCAATATTGAAGAGGAATCCAAGTTCAGATGTCAAGTCTTGAAACGGGCTGCTACTGGCGCGCAGCCTGCGAGGTGAAGACTCTAAATATATTTTCCGCACTCTGCGCATGGGCCCCGCGGGGGCAGTAAACACGAGACACGTGATTTGCGGTGCGTCCGCTTATGGTGAGGGTCAAGGGGCAACTGCTGTTCTTGTGGACGGAGGGGATGGGGAGGGGTAACCAGGGGAGGCGGGAGAGAGAGACGTACGGGCGCGGGAAGACCAAGGGGGTCAGCTTATGGTGAGGGTCAGAGCGTTTTCCCAAACCATAGAGGGGGAGGGTGAGGGGAGGTGCAGCCAGTGAGACAGGAGAGGGGCGAGAGACAGGGGTGTGGGGGAAGCAGGGTGCTCCTGCTCTTCTCAGAGGCTTTTGGGGAGGGGCAGACGGGGAGAGGAGGAGGAGAGGAGCCAGGGGAGAAATACGGAGAGAGAGAGAGGGAGAGAGAGAGAGAGAGAGAGAGAGAGAGAGAGAGAGAGACGGGGGTGTGGTGGATGTGGGGAGAAAACGGAGCCTCCGCTTATGGTGCGGATCAGAGGGCAAAGTTCTGCTGTTGTCAGGGACGGAGGGTGGGGAGGAGAAGAGGTGAGGGCAGGGACAGCCAGGGGAGGAGGGAGCGACTTGGAGAGAGACGGGGGTGTGATGGACGTGGGAGAGGAAGGGATGGACGTGACCGCTATGTGTGGGTCAACTGCTGTTAATATTCTCTAAAACGGGTCAGAGGCAAACAGCAGATTTCAGAGCTAAGAGAGCAGCTCAAGCAGGAGAGGGAGAAGCGAGAGAACAAAGTTTGGTAGAAGTACATGACGTATGTGTGTGTGTGTGTGTGTGTGTGTGTGTGTGTGTGTGTGTATGTGTGTATGTGTGTGCGCGCGTGTTGCAGGTGGTCGTAGAGACCGAAAGTGGCGCAGCTTCCAGTGCAAGGTAAGAGCTGTAAGACCCTTTTTTCAGAGCGGACTTTATAGGTTCACGAAAGGGGAGGCAGATCCATCCACGGGGTTTGGGTCCCACAGGATCCACCATCTGCGGAGGTCAAAGGCCAAACATTCAATGGGATGCGAAACCCTGGGGCAGAAGGGGCGACGGGGCGGGAGAGGACCCAGGGGTCAGCAGGGGTCAGCAGGGGTCACGGGGACCCGGACGGGCAGGGCGCGGTCAACATGTGAACACCATGTCAGCCATGTTTGATCCATGCATCAAACAGCACCCTTCGACTTGAAACAGGGCCCATGGATCAAGTCTTTGTTGAGCCAGGTTCACACGCGATGAGTCACGCGTTGCGTCTTTCCCTGCACGACTCAATCTGGCTCACTGTGCAACATTGCAAAAGCGCGACTCCCATTGACTGACACAGGCACGTGACGTATGACGCATCCAGTGTGCACAAGGCCACAATCAGCTCACTTTGAACATGGACGCATCACGTCCCACTTTTTCAACCCCTTATTTCCTTTCGATCCGTTTCGTGCAATCGGGCGTGATTAATTATGAGATGGTCCTGGACGCCATGCATCTGCATGCACGTGGTTTCATCCCATATCACGTGCAATTTTTCAGGCCCAATTTCACTCTCGCATGTTGTGTCCCACGCAGGCCAGCTTTGCACTGGATGCGTCATGCGTTGCGTTCCTATGCAAGGCTTTGGACGTTGTGACGTCGCGAAGCGCCACAGCGCCAACTGACCTGCATGGCGACGAGACGCCAAACACATTCAGCGTAAAACAGGCCCGCGCCACGCAAAAAGACTTTGCGTTGCCTTGGTGACGGGTTGTCGTCTGTGCAGGCTGACTGGTACCGCATGGCGCATGCGCTGTGAATCTGGCCTTGTGAGTGCAGGAGCATCGGGTTCAAACGGATGAGAGTCTCCAATCTGGGAACGCGCTCATCACATGTGATGTGCAGGAGAACAGGTTCACACAGAACGTGACAGCGTTGCGCTTTCGTGCACGTGCACGTCTGTGAGCGTCACGTGGTCGCTTGTCACGTGGTTGCGTCATTCCTGGCGTAGAGTACCACAAAGGCGCTTTTTCCTTCCACTTTGACCAGTTGTGCACCCGATCTCCCTGTACGCAAGCGTTGCATCCCTGCACTGTGCATGCCAAAGGGCTGCATTCAAGAACGCAGCACCAACGCGTGTGAAACGGGCCTCATTGACGTGGTACCCGTGGACTTGCGCACAATGCATTCCTCGCGCATTCCATGGGACGCTGCCTCGTTACCAACGCAACGTGTAACTTTGGAACGTGTCAAGTGCGTTCTCAACTACGCAGCGCACATTGATTCACTGGACGCGAGATGCAAAGCAAACACGTTGACGCCAACGTCAATGTCAAATGCTGGTTCGTGATCAGCCAGTGTGACGTTGGCGTGACGTGCGTCTGAAACGTCGTGCACAAAGTCGCTATTGACGCATCCAGCGTGACGTATTTTTTCTTTGACGCATTCAGTGTGACCCAATTCCTGACGCACCCAACGTGACACACTGCCCAACGCATCCATGGAGACACAATGCGTGACGTTCCCCACATGACGCTCCCAGCTTGACGCAATGTCTGCGTATGTCCAGTGTGACGTCAAGTGACTCAATATGTGACGCCTCCAGCGTGACGCACCCAGTCGCGGCAGTGGGGACGGCTGCGCACTGCGCTGTGCGATGTGACCCGATGTCGCGGGCCCCGCCGCTGTGTTGTTCTGACCCCCGCGATGAGTCACGCTGCCTCCGCCGCGAAAACACGCGCGGCGCCCCGAGAGCTGCGCGCGCCGGGCCGCGGGAACATGAGCCGCGTGGCGGGAAAATGCGGCCGGGTGGCGGGAACATGCGGAAAACAGCAGGATCAAGTTTCATTGCGACGCAGTGGTTTTGAAGCCGCAAAATCAATCAATTTGACTTGCAAGATTGAAGGGAAATTTTTCAGGCGCTGAGAGAATTTGAAGTCAGTGGTACGAGGCGTGAAGTGGAGACACTTCTTGCATCTGCTGTGGAAATTTTATTTGCGGTAGTTGGCACAGAATGAACGAATTCAGGGTCGCACTCCTTGTTCAGGTGACGTTTCTGCATCATTCACAGGCCTCAGTTGAGAGTTTCAGCGCTGCGTTCTGTAGGGTCAAAGCGTAAACGCTGACGTCAGCGTCAACGTGAACGCCGCGACTCTGCAGAACGCAGTGCTGCAGAGTGTTGTTTTCAGCTGCAGTAGGAGGTTGGAGAGATTCGAACTCGGTCTTCTGCGCTGGGAGCATTGCTTATGCACCGCGCCGTCACGGCGCCTGCGGCCAGTCCTCAGGACTGACGGAAAAGCTGCGACGCTGATACACCGACCTCACTCCACAGACGGACGTGAGGACGCAGGAGAGAGAACACACGCTCAAAACCTCGAATTTGGTGCAAGATGCAGGACCTATAAACCTGACGGTACGAATCTTGACGCATGGGAATGTTGAAGTTCCCTGTGGCAATGCATTGAAAGTTGACGTTCAATGTGCTACGCGCGAACCCAAGTGCGCAAAACACGAAGCACACGTGACAAAACAGAAGCTGCCGTGTCACAAGAGTCCAGGGCGAAGTCCTGAGAAAACACGAGTCCAATGTCTTCATTCCAAACTGTCAGTTTGTGCGCGCGATCCGAACCTGGATCCCTCCGGGAACAAACGGGTGAGGCTGATGCCTGCTCCACCGAAACGGCAAAACCTCCTTCCACGAATTTCTGGGTAAAATTGCAGTTTGCAAACAAAAATCTGATGCTTCGTTTTTATCAAACGTGACGAATAAAATTTCTGTCGGTTCCTTGGGATCTCAAGTTTCCGCAGAAGCGCTACGTCTGCAGGCGCGAGCTCGCATTTCGCTGTTGGGCTGCCGGGCGGTGGCAGTCGGATTCAGGATCTTTTTGAGGCGGGGGAGGCACCCCCCCCCTTCAGGGGGCGGACCAATCTCAACACAACTGAAACATTGAAAAATTCTCGTAGAAATCAAATTTTGATCCTGAGGTGCAAGTCGGCGGGGTGACTCACCCCCAAAAACTTCTCATCTGGAAGGGGTGGACATAGTGTGATCAAAACTTTTGTTTTGAGTGGGGGTAATGGCGGGTTTGTTGAGGTGCAAAACGGCGGGGTGGAGCTGGAGTGAAATCCTTTTTCGGGGGGCAGGGAGGGTGGGCTGGTGTAGGGTAGACCCCAGGATCCACCTCCCCTGAAGACAAAGAACGCGCATGTTCCCCCTCGTAGCGGCGGTGCCCTGGATCTCGCACCTCCCCTCAGGGTGAGGACTCCTTTGTTGCTCGATCTTGTTTAATTACAAAGAACCGCTTCATCACAACGCACGCGCGGGGCCGCTCGCTTTCTAGCTCACTGGAACTCATGGACCGCGAGCCTGTTGTAATCGCGCAGCTGTGTGTGAAGCAGCTGCTGAGACCCAGGAGAACCCCGCCCAATACAAGCTCGCCCAAATTTGGACTGGCAAATCTAACAGACTCAGTTGAGCGTGGGCCTTCTTGTACGTATACAAAATGTGCCTTTGTGAGATCTTCTGGGGTAGATCTAACTTTCCAGGTCTGTTGCAAAAGTTCTGGTTGCGTCGAGACTTGAATGACAAATCAATTTCAGGGACAGATCCTGGGAACCGGTCTCATGATCAAAAGCGAAATTATATTTGTCCCCTGGCCCGTCATTTTTGTACCGTTGACACTTTAACTTTGCTTGTTACAGTGTTGAGGCTGGTCCTTCCCCAATGAGTGGGCCCTGCCGTTTGCATAAATCTTCGATGCATCCTGAGTTACACAGGGACATAACGCACGACACACCTTGAAAATGTGATAACAAATCACCAAGCCAACCGCCTTCTCCACCAGACCCACCCTGTCCGCATCCTGTGCGGGCACCATTCCTGCCTCACCCTCTGCGCATCAAATGTGCGTAGGTCCCCCGGACCCACTTTCCGCAGCTGATACAGCTTCAGGACTGCGGGCGGCGGCGGTAGCGGCGCGGGAGCGGCACATGAAAGGCTCTCCTCCCGCACCGCGCGCGCGCCCCACTCACTCCCAGCTGTAGCAGCAGCGCGCACGGTGAGAGAGGGAGAGAGAGCCGTCCGGAAAGGGGCTTACTCAACAACCACTGCCTCACTCATCCAGCTGCAGGACACGGTGGATACAGATCCAGAATCAACCCCACGTGGATCCAGCTGCAGGATACAGATCCAGATCGTCTGCACGTGGATTTTTGCCTGTTGGATTTCAGTTCGGGATCTCAACTTGGACAAGTGATGGACAGACACAAAAATCAACGTGAGGTTGTGAGATTTTGACTTTTGTGACATTTCTCGGGCAACCGCTCTGTATGTGGTTTTCAACCGGGGAACACAACTTGGATTCTTGTTTGTGGTGGACAGACGCAAACTGTGGGAATATTTCTGATATTCTCCCTGGCAAGCAGAGCAATTTTCGCAAATTTCTTATCAACGACGGGATTTTGATTCAGCACTATAGGAACGACCCGTTTTGGCCAAGGACACCAGAAAGAAGAAAGAGTCCAAGAGCCTGAACATCTGCACAACAAAGCATCTTCAAACGGGACTCTACAAAAGCCGTGAGCCTCTTTGAAGACTTTCTTGCGCTCACGGGGAACAGACTGTGGAATCTGATCAGAAGCAGGAGGAACCTGAGCGTCTCACACGGGGCGAACCAAACGATCCAGTTCCCCTGGAAATGGATTAAATATTTACCATATCAGGAACACGGGAGATCAGGCTGTTCGGATTTGACCCAATTCAACGCCACATTTGGGTGAGACTTTGGTTTCTCCGCCCCATCCCCGCAAAGGAAATCGGGAAAGCGTTGAAACTTTGCATCACAAATCCAACCCAGGAATAAATCCTTTCACCGTCAGTTGTGGAGAAGAATTTTTGTGTCTTTCTAAGGATCCTGAAGAGACTTCAAATTTTGCATCAGAAGTTCCAACCCTGGATTCAAACTCTTCCTGACATTTTGTCACCATTGTGATTGAGATCGTGAACGGTGAATGTTACTCGCTGTTCTCACCCTGAAGGAGACAGAAGAAGAACTGATCGACTCGCACAACAGCAGGTAAGATGCCCCTTCAGTGATCAGTCTACTCTGGATCACCGGACTTTCGAAAAAAAATCCTTTGCTTGTCCGAATTTTTACAAACAATACAAGAAAGCAGCGCGTCTCAACTGAGCGCATTCGTCACTGAGTGATCACCACTCATGCAGTCTTGGTGGTGATCTCCTCTGATCACTACAGAAAATTTCTGCCCCCCTACCCCCACACCGTGAGAAGTGCAGGGTGATCGCGACTGCAATACGTCATCACAGCAGTGCAGATCTATGTAGATCTCATACAGGCCCGGGCTGCGAAGGACGCGCCTGCGCAAAAATGTCAATTTTGGCAAATTTTGGAGGGTTCCGCAAATTCGACCAAGCAGGATTCGAGTTGTCCGAGAGCGACTGTAGACTCGTAAAAATGGTCGCTTTGTATTGTTGTGAAAGGGCAGCTCGGGCTTTGTTGCGTGCTCCTCTCGCTTTACACGCTCCTCTAAATGTTATGGTCTCCAGACATGAAATAAATCCGACCGTGTGCGAGGCAAACGTGTTTTTCCAACCTGCGCAAAATTTCCATCTGAAACAGCGCAAAATCACACAAAATCGCACAAGACAGGTGGGTGGCACACTGGATGGGTGGAGTCTGATGCAGTGGCGCGTGCAGTACAGCATCGTTGAGTTGAACTGAAGGGAACAAAACGCACAAGGCACTGCATATCCAGTGTGAAGAAGGCCTTGCTCAACGCACTGTCAAACAAGGAGAAAACTGCACGAAGGAACCAGATTTCTCGGAGACTGTTCACTGCCCCATGAACTCAGCTCGTATTTGTTGAACGTCGCTTGAGGAAGGCTGATTCTGACCATGATGTCTTCCCCACTCGAGTCGCAGATTAAGCACCCACTCTCCTCTGTCCAGCCCTAATCCAACAGCCAATATTCCTCACTGCGGCTGCTCTTTCCTCGAGTAGAGCGGGGTTTAGCTGGAGTTCCCGCTGGAGAGAGAGTTGGGGACGGAGGGACAGAGGGTGGACAGAGACGAGCGAGAGAGAGAGAGAGAGAGAGAGAGAGAGAGAGAGGGGGGAAAGGGGTGGAGAGAGTGTGTGAGAAGAGACGAGAGATGAAGAGAGAGTGGACATGTAGAGAGGTGGAGGAGATATGACGAAGACGGGGAAAACATAGGCGACAAAGAGAGGGTGAAGGAGAGAGGAGACAAAGGTAAGGCATGTCGTCAAGGATAACAATGACCAGGGGGAAACAGAGACAGAAAAGATACGACAACGACTGTCCCTTTTGTCGTGTGCTGTGGTGGGTCCAGAAATGGCCATCCCATTCCTTCCGTATGTCCGTGAATAACATTTCAACACCGAACTGACTCAGCGCAACGCAACGCGCGACGTTAGCAGCGTGAACAGAGCCGAGCGGCCGCAAATTGAGTGTTGCGTGTTTGCGCGGATTGCTTTTGGCAAGTCGTCGCTCTGACTGCGCGCAGCTCTGCGGGGTAGAGAAGTTGGCAGCAGGCTGTGCGTGGAGCCCTGCTGCACACCTAATGCGTCACGCGTTCCATCCCTGGTGCACGCGAGGAAAGAAAATGGGTTTTCACACAGATGACGCGGCGTCAAAATATTGACGCGATGCCATGAACGGACTGGACCTTTTTTTGACGCTCTCTGTTGGGCATCATGTTAAATTTGACACCCGTGTGTCAAAATTCTGACGCTTGCATCACAGACTCTGACGCCGCCCTGCCTGTGTGAAACCCTTGTGGGACCCTACGGCAGGGCCAGGGACGTGACGTTATGACTGGTTCATGAAGGCAAAAGCCAGATGAATCCAGTGTGAAACAGGCAGTGACGCAACCTGGATTGCGTTGCACATCTAGGGACACACCCCGTGGCGCACTCAGTGTGAACCTGGCCTGATACAGAACACCATCGCGTGCACGCACGTGCCCCAGTATGTGCGTGGACGCACTGAAAAACTGAATGGATGTTTCAATCAAACTTCATTTCCTCATCTTTTCACTCGTCTGTGTCCCAATCTAAAGGTGGCTCAGGCTGGAACCAAACCAGAAGAATGCAAAGTTGGTCAGGACGCGTGAAGGATGTGCTCCTCAGGATGGTGTCAACCTGTACAAATTGGGTCATACAGTTGGCGCACGAAAATGGTCAAAAAGGGAAGAAGGGCTCTGTCCTTCCAACCCCGTTTTGGAGGGAAAATCTCGTGGGTAATTTTTCCCCATTGACGGGGTGAAGAAGACCAGAATGACGATAATTGGGTGCTGATTGAACCAACACAAACAATTGGAGCGCAGTGTTTGCGTTGCTCTATCAATCGGAGCAGAAACCACCCAAGCTTGGTTCACACTGCTTGCGTCAAGCGTTTGTGGTTGGTATCATTGTGCACAACCAAATCCTGCAATGGGTGCTGCATCCCCACACAGCTCAATGGGTGCTGCATCCCTGCACAAGTCAATGGGTGCTGTATCCCTGCACAAGTCAATGGGTGCTGCACCCCTGCAGAAGTCAATGGGTGCTGTATCCCTGTACAAGTCAATGGGTGCTGCAGCTCCACACAAGTCAATGTGTACTGCATTCCTGCACAATTCAATGGGTGCTGGATCCCTGTGGACGTCCCTGGGCGCTGCGTCGCCTCCGGTGTGAACGGACCTGACGCCTCATTACCAAACCCCATGAATCATGCAAACAGATCCGCGCATTAAAAATCAATTAGGAGAAAAGCCTCAAACTCCCATTAACTGTCTGTTTCAGTTTTTTCACTCCATAAATAACGCATTGAGCAAATATTGGCGGATCAATCTCTATTTACGGTTTCTATTTGCATCAACCAGGCTGGCGTGTAGTGATGCTGTGAGAAAAAGGCAGCTTTCAAATTTGAATTTCTTTCACAATTTTCTGGTTGTGCTGAAAGGCAGGACAACAGAGGGTGATCCTCAATCGCGTTTTTTGGGGGGGAGGCGGGCTGAGGTGGTCTGAGCCTCTTTATGACTCGTGCTCCGTCCCCGATACAACAACAGAGCTTGTTCTACAGGGGCTTCACAAACACTCGTCGCAGTGAGAAGGGTCGCACATGCTTCTGTGGTTTGTGTGCCAGTTCTTTCGTGCGGTCTTTTCTTGAGTGAGCTTGGGGTTTGAGAACCTGAGGGCAGGGGGCTTGGGGACGGGGACTGAGGGGAACCAGGGGAGCAAGGGCTATAGAAATCCAAAGGAACCACAGACAATGGACTTGGGGCCCACGGATGAGGGACCACATGCAACCAGGGAGAAAAGGGATCACATGACCAGAGACCACTGGAGACAAGAGACCATTCAAGAGCATTCACCTAGGCGCTCAAGAGACTTGTTCTGCAAACCTGTACCTTGTTCCAAGGCAGAGAGCACCAGATCCAACTTTCCTTTCACCCCTCCATTTCGAGTTGTCTTCACAAAATGGTCTGCCATAGGTTTTCCGAATGCCTGAACCCTTTGGGGGTCGAGTTCCCACTGACCATATCATGGATCCGTCCCTGGTCGTATTGAGTTGAGGTATCAGGTTTCCATCCCGCGTGCAAATTCAGAGCTGTTTCAACAACAGTGGGAGGTCTTTGTTACTTCACACACTGTGGATGGGTTCATTGATGCAGAAGGAACAATTACCTGTGTCTGAAAAACTTTCCGCGCCTTGTCGCTTTACATTGAATAGGAATACGTCAACTACTGCGATCCTGAGCTTGTCCAGGGTACGCCACACGCCTTGAGGACCACAATACTGACGGCAAAGAAAGACGTGAATCCAGTGTAGACCCTCCAAGGACTTTGGGACTGGTGCGAGAGAGAGAGAGAGAAGAGAGAGAGAGAGAGAGAGAGAGAGAGAGAGAGAGAGAGAGAGAGAGGAGAGAGAGACAGACCCACTCTGATGAGACCAGAAAGCTTTTGCTCCTGATGGAAGGGAGTGGCAATCCAATAAAACACACGCACACGCACAGACAGGCAGACACACACACACACACACACACACACGCAATGTAAAATTCCCTTGTTCAGCAGGATTTTCAACATCAAGCGCATTGCTTTCACGTAGTCAACCCTTCCAGCTTTGAAAAGGCCCCCGACAGTCGCCCCCGCCCCAACCCCACAGCACCCCAAAGGCCTCCGCCCCCCAATCCCCGACCCAACCCTGGGTCCCCTCCCCCTGTGAACCCAGCTCCGTTTCACAGCGCTGCGGTGGCTGTGGCGGTGGCTGCTGTGGTGGAGGCGTAATGCATTATTCAGCAGCAGTTCTCCCCATTGTTAGCGCCGCATTAAAGGCGTGTTGACACTGATGGCTGCGTTTTAAACTGTCAATGCGTGAGTGATGATCGTGTGTAGGGAGAACCCAGGGGCGGCTCCAGGGGCCCTGAACCACAGGGAGAACACACGGGTGGGACCAACGTACTGCCGCCCCCTGAAAAAAGACACTGCCCTCGTGCACATTTTCTTTCTGAATTTTGCAATGGCAGTGCAAAAACAGACAAAGGTTCGAGCCCTGGATCTCGAAAGCTCAGAAGCAACCAACGGATCCGACAACAGAAACAAATCATTTTCTTTCCCTGAACTTCGAAACCAGAAGCAAATGGGGATTTCAAACTGTGACAAAAGAATTACTCAGTGACGACAGAGAGAGATGGGGAGAGACAGACAGATAGACAGACAGAGGGATATGTGGATGAAAAAGAGGGTGCACAGTTGTTCCAATGACCCTTTTTTCGCAAAATATGGAATTCATCTTTTGCAGGCACAGGGACCTCTGACACCCAGAAAAGTCTCAAAAACTGTGCCACAGGCGCAAATAACGCGTGCATTGAATTTTTCAAAAATCGGGCCTGGTCCAAAAAGTCCCCCCACCCTCCCGTGACCTCATTCCCGGATTGTTGGAACGATCCCCTCCCCTGATGCCTGTATCACGCTTCAGCTCACCGCGGTACGAACCAGCGCGTCACTGCGCCGCCTGTGTCCTCGTTCTGACGCCCGGCACGGCGCATCCAGTGTGGAGCCGTCGGCTCGTATCTCGTCCCTTTCCGCTCCAGGGGCCCCGACTGTGGACGGGAGATTTTCCGGCTCCGCGACCGCCGCGCTCTGCCGCCTGTGTCCCGATGCGGAAGGTTCTGCAGGGGATGGCGGGAGGGCGGGGTCACGCTGCGTGTCGTGCGTCACGCTGCGTGCGTCGTGCGTCACGTTGGGTGCGTCATGTTCGTGCGTCATGCGTCAAACCTCAGCGTCATGCATCACATGCCTGTGTCTTGCGTCAGGTCCCTGCGTCATGCGTCACGTCCCTGCGTCATGCGCTGTATCCCGTGCGTCAAGGACAGTGGTTCCAGGGGGGAGGAGTTCACGATGCGTGCGTCATGCGTCAAGTCCCAGCGTCATGCGTCACGCTGCGTGCGTCATGTGTCACGTCCCTGCGTCATGCGTCACGTCCCTGCGTCATGCGTAGACCTAGTGGGTTCATCTTACGTAGGGAGGGGTTCACGCTGAGGACGTCCCCCACGCAAGTGAATGGGCACAGCGTCATCGTTTGCAACGCAAGCATAAATTGACCCTGTACAATGATGCAATGCATGAGCGATGCCACATCCTACGTAAACTGAAGGAGCAGCAGAAGACAGGGTGAGGCCGGGTTCACACATGAGACGTCGTGCGTTGTGCCTCTGCGCAAGTGTGCAGGGGCCTGTCGCTTGTGAATGCGTAGCAACCCAACCACTGCACCACACACACGTAGATCTACACACACAAACACACACACATACCTCACTGCACGACGCACCCCGTGTGGACATGGCAGACACCCAGCTGATGCATCTCTCACTCACATGACGCCCATCGCCTTCAAAATGTCAACAGCTCATTTTCCGTGAAACACAGAGAACAGAGACAAAAAGGTCTGAATTGAAACCTGATCTCTGGTTCATTTCCACACGCTTCGCCAGAATGACTTTCAAAGGAAAGTGAAGTGTGAGAAAAGATACGCCACGACTGCATTGATCTACAGGTGGGAACTTGGGTCTGACCCGAGATTTCCTGGACGTGCGGTTCAAGTCCTCACCCGCAGGCGACGAAGCAAGTGCCTCAGTGTTTCCCCTGCCGGGTGACCAACCAAAGACCCCAAAACGCCAACACATATACGAGGTAATATCCAACCACGGTGAGACTTGTCATGTTCATCTGTGACCGTCCGGTCACTGTCGCAGAACATGCTGAGTCTCATCGCGGTTGGATATTACCTCGTATACATACACGCACACATATCACAGGTCATCTGCCCCTTGGGATACGCGTCCTGCACAGGCACGCAGTGACACACACACACACACGCACACACGCACACGCGCGCGTACCCACACAATTTGTCCATGTGCCATCGTCTCATCACGAAAAACTTACCTATTTGCTGGTGCCTCGCAAGCCCCATCCCCTTCAACCCCTAGGATCGCAGCCCTCTCCCTGCACCCCGTCCCCCGTGGACTGATCTGCCGCGGAGAGACGGCGGATTGCTCCACGTCACGCCTCGCCCCGGTCTCCCGGGCTGATTGAATATTCTCCGCATCCGTCTCTCTCTCCCGGGCGACGCCGCAGACGCCTCGGTGAGGGGCCATCCCCACCGGGCGGGTTCACACCATGTGCGCCTCCGTGAGGGGCCGTGTTCACGCTGCACGCGTCGTCCCCTGCGACCCTGGCGACGTGGGCTCAGGGAGGGCTAACACAGCGTGCGCCATGCACTGTGTCCCTGCAGGTCTGTGTTCCTTGGGCTTGTTTCACTGGGTCACAACGCATTTTTACATAGCGACCCATGTCCCCACCAAAGCGCCAGGTGCAGCGCTCGTTGACCTGCGCAAGGACGCAACGCACGACGCATTCCCTGCAAATTTGGCCTCAGACCTCTTACTTCCCCCCCCCCCCAAATCAGCACCTGTCTACACAGGAAAATGCACCAGCTGTGAATCTGATCCAGGCCAGCCCGCTCCCCCATGATGCACCCCATTGCACCCACCACCGCTCCCCCCTTCACAACGCTTGTCAGCTCTGGTGAAGCATCCTGGCTTTCTGTGTGAACCTACCCCCAGACTGTCCGCTCTCTCCATCCATGACGCATGTCGTGTGAATCCCCCTCCCGTCGGAAGAATGCATCCCACGTGGACCCAGGACCATGACGCATCCCGATCCCAGGCCCCTGCGGTGACGTATCCCGTGAGAACCCTCCCCCCCCCCGTCTCCCCCGCTCCCTCAGTGACGCTTTCGGTGTGAACCCCCCTCCCGCTCCCCAGCTCCCGTCGGCCTCACCCCCCGCCCCCGTCCTGCTGCCCCGCTCCCTCGGTGACGCATCCCGTGTGAACCCCCCTCCCGCTCCCCAGCTCCCGTCGGCCTCACCCCGCCGCCCCCGTCCTGCTGCCCCGCTCCCTCCATGACGCATCCCGTGTGAATCCCCCGCCCATCTCCCCGCTCCCGTCGCTATTCAGCTCCCGTCTCCTCAGGTGTCGGAGCTGTCTGAGAGGAGCAGATTTATACGCGCTGATCAAAGCCTCTCAACACATAAACGTCTCCACAACCTGGTCAAATCTACACAGCAGCTCCTCACACAGAATCCCAAAGCCTTTCAGTCCAGGGGTGGATCCAGGGGGCATGACGCTCCACCGAACCACAGACATCTCCAGACCTTTCACCACAAGGACGAATCCAGCGGACGGGTGCTCCTCCCAACTGCGGACATCCTCAATGCCTTTGGTTTTCCTTGTCCCAAATGCGTAGCAATCACTTGTTCCCTCTCCTTTTTCAACTTTGCATTTGGTGCCCTCCCCGGGGCTTGGAACCTCTCACCATAAAAAGTTTAGCACCCCCCACGAATTCTGAAATTCAATTGTCGCCCAAGACTGAGGTTGGGCTCCCTGACCCCAACCCCAGATCCGCCAGACGCCCCTCGGACCAAAACCCTTTATCTGCCCCAGTAACTCATCAAGTTCTCAACGACCTCGTCCATTCTTCAGACTTTTCACCCTGAGAATCCCAGTGGCGAGAGTGTTTCTAATCTTGAGGTTCTCTTCGCACGGGAAGCCAGTTCCACTGTGGTTCAAGGACCAGACTCTGCAATTGGTTGAGTCTCAGTCCCCATAGAGAGGGAATGGGGATGACCCCACTATGGACAGAACAACACATTACACGTGTTTGAATTCTATGGTGATGTCTTCCTGGTGGTGGTCCAAAGTGTGGCGGGGGGGGCTTGTTACTTTGTTCTGTTGTGTCCGTAGGAAGCCTTCATGGATCCACTTTCTGGTCCAATCAGCAGCCTTTCTTCCACACCCATTGAACAGTCTGGGGGAGTGAATGTGATGGGTCCACATCGTGGAGTGAGTGACCTCGGTGTGACGCACACAGCTCATGGACCCTGGTCATCCTCAATACCCATGATGTTTGTCATCTTGTTCTGCACCAAGGCACAGATCCAGAATTTGGCCACAGAGGCCTAAGTCCTGCCTGGGTTCGCAGTCCTGATTGTGACAATTTTACATGTGTGTGTGTGTATGCGTGTGTGTGTGTGTGTGTGAAAGGCAAAAGAACGGTGCCTCCAAATTTTGGGGACAGAAAGCATTTGTGGGGCACAAGGGATCACGGGTCTTCTTGATGGTTCAGGCTTGAACTGTGCGTGACACACACACTCACACACACACACACACACACACACACACACACACACACACACACACACACACACACACACAGAGGCGTTCTGCAGCTGTATTCACGGGACTGGTTCAGAGCCCGTCGCTTCTTCTGCGGCTACACGGCTCTGCACGGGCCTCGCTCGCTGGTCCATCCTCCCGGACACACAGCGCGCTGCAGATACGATCCAGTTGACAAGGTAATCATCGCACGTCTAAACACAGCGGACTGCGCTGCGTCAAACTCCGCAGCTCCAGTACTTCCGGAATCAGGGATCCATCTCAATGTTGGTTTCAGCAAGCCTTGAAGAAGCCTGTTGGCAATGAGGAACTTGACACCACATGGAATCACCTGAAAATTGTGTGCTGCGAGTATCCAGTGCAGTGCGAACGTTGCTTTTTCCTGCGATGCTGGCACTAGCAACTGAGGAACAAACACATCAGTGCGCTGATGAATCTTACGTGACGTGACGTGTTCCAGGCATGTCACGCAGGAAACACTTCAGCAGAGCCTGAACCCCCTCTTACTCGGCTGATGTCCGTTCCTGACAGCTCTGGTGGCACAATGAGACAGGTCAGTGACATGTCTGGACATTGTGAGGAAATGACCCGGAGTCCTCGCCGTGTCCACTGCGAACAGCAGGGGCGGATCCAGGACAGGGTCTTGGGACCTGACCCATAGGGAGAACGGATGGGAACCTTCAAAGGCAAGAGGAGATAAATCTATTGTCTTTGCACACAGGTGTTGGAACCTGAGGCCCAAGATCAGCCTGTGGCATGAACTTCTCTGGCTGTCACATGTCAAAATTATAACGTTCCTCCCATTGCGACGTTTCCGGCCAAATCCCGCACTTAAACCGTTCACACAACTCCCCCTCCATCTCTACGGGTTACCCCACCCCATCCCCTCCCTACCCTGCTGACCACACCCTTGATCCACCCTGGTCCCCACGCACCTCACTGCCTGAACCCGCCCTGGTCCCTGTGTACCTCCTCTCCCGGTCCTCACCCTGGATCCGCCCTGGCCCCCACTCACCTCCTCCCCCCACCTACTGACCCCACCCTGGACCCGCCCTGGTCCCCACACACCTCACACCCTGAACCCGCCCTGGTCCCCACTCACCTCCTGCCCCCACCTGCTGACCCCACCCTGGACCCGCCCTGGTCCCCACACACCTCACACCATGAACCCGCCCTGGTCCCAACTCACCTCCTGCCCCCACCTGCTGACCCCACCCTGGACCCACCCTGGTCCCTGTGCACCTCACACCCTGGACCCGCCCTGTACCCAGAGCGACTCGGACCGACCGAGGGGGAGGGGGGCCGAACACCACCCTCGCTGGAGGCGCCGGGGAGCGGGGCCCAGGGCGGGTCCCCGGTGGGAGGTGTTTGGGCCCCATGGCGGACCCTGGGTCTGCGGCGCACTGGGACCCGGGCGGGTCCAGGGTGTGCGGTGCACAGGGACCAGGGTGGGTCCAGGGTGGGGTCAGCAGG
>JAAUXT010056349.1_pt1:0-20000 | contig 25064 bp, 26 predicted proteins | sample 7278171 | NCBI WGS metagenome assembly JAAUXT01 (sample SAMN14350112, study PRJNA611818) | marine sediment metagenome | isolation source: surface marine sediment (1.8m) | place: French Polynesia: Moorea | collected 2018-08
AGAGAGACAGGGGCTGAGAAATTGAGAGTGGTCAGCTACTGGAGCAAATCTACCCTCCATTGACTTTGCATTGCTGGTCAGCTACTGGAGCAAGTGGTCCAGTAGCCGACCACCCTGAATTTGACCCACTTCTAATTGTCTCAGTAAGATGAAACTGATATCACCTGAAAGCTCTTTTTCCAAGCTTTCAGGAGATACAAGTTTCATCTTGCTGAGACAATTAGAAGTGGGTCAAATTCCATGTCGAACATTGTGTCGACAGCCGTGTCAACACACAGATCGATCTAGGTGGTCGGCTACTGGAGCAATCCTCTACGCGTGTTCCAATGCTGCTCTTCAGGAAGATTAGAAGGACCCACAAAAAATGAAAGTCAGTCATTCAACCGAAAGCAAGCAAGCAAGCAAGTGCCGGAATGTCATGTGTGCAACTGGGAAACTGAGTACTCACCATTGTCTGCAAATAATGACAAGACAAATCAACAAAAGCAGGATTTGACAGAATTTGAACAGCACAAACAAAAAAGGCATGTCGCCTGAAATGCAATCACTGAATCCAAGATAAGACTACAACGAGAGGAAACTAAACGGCTTGAAAATCCTAGGAGAAGGAATTGTTCCTTCTTGACGGTGGATCTAACCGCAACATTTCGAGCCATTCCTTGAAACACAGCACAAGACACCCGAACAGATGCACTGACTTGGCTCAGGGTGCTGAACATTTTTCTTTGCACTTACCTATGTCTGCAATTCCTGTTCCAAGAACTGCAAAATAAAAATAAAACACATCAAGTGGTTTTGTGTGCATGTGACTTGTGCCAGTGTGTGTGTGGGCGCGCAACGCACTTTCACGACTGTTGCTTGCAGGAGGCAAACACAACAAGAGCACAGAATTGCTGCACTTTTGGATCGTTTGAAAGCCTTGAACCAGCTTTCTTTTTCAAATGCTGAAAATTTAAAATGTTTATCCCGAGGCAAACCCCCCAGGAAAAAAAATTGTCCATTGTTTTGTGGCGTTTGGCGCCAAAACTTGTCTTCGAGTGGTCATTCCAAACTGGGGTAAGTGCTCATCAGAGAGTCTTCCCTTCGATTCGCCACCCAGACATCTTGTTTGCGCCACTCACTAGGTATGAATCCCGGATTACAGACACACAGCGTCCGCAGTTGATCCAAATCTTCGCGGCACACAGCGTTGCTGCAGCGATTCACAGGACACAGGTCGACCAAGTTGCACCGAGGACCCGCAAAACTGCGTCGAGAAGAGTTTACATTTTAAAATACACAAACTGCAAGTAAACCAGCTATACATTTGGTTTCACGCTGGCGATCAAAATCACAACTGCAGCACGTGAAACTAAGACATGGACGCACAACCCCAAACAGGCAGACAAGTTATCTGCAGGTGTTCGCACACTTTAAATTGTATTCACAGAGCTTCCAGCACACAACTCACCCAGTTTGACACTGGCAGGTGTAGCCGTTGACTCGATCAACACAGGTGCTTTGACGACAAGGGTTTGACGCGCACTCATCTGAAAAATAACCCAGACACTTTCGGCGTGCACATTCATTCTCACTTTTTACCCTGAGCGGTATCTGTTTTCGTGGTTGCGAAACAGCATTGAGGCTTCACATACTTGTGTTTACGTCGCACGCAAGGCCTTCCCAGCCGGGTAGACACCTGCACTGGAAGCGCACTCCATCAAAGTCCAGACAAGCTCCGCCGTTTTGACACGGAGATGCGGTACAAGCCGTGCCACTCAGGCTGCACCTGCAACACAACGAGTGAAACGGTCACTTTCGCGGTCGACCGACGCATCCGGGTTGACTATAACCTGTACGCCTTGCCTGTTCGGCTTGCTTTGCATATGCTGCTGTGTGCTCAAGCTCAAAGTACGTGACAAATGAACACGACAACTTCCAAAACTCTTCTGTCTCATTTGGGTTTGCAAACAACCCTGAGAAACTGGCAACATGAAAACGAACATTTTGTCAAGTTGAGCCAGTGACAACTTTCACGCCTTTTTGCCCCAAACCAAAAAATCTTCAGATAAATGGCCACAGCACTGCAATGCTTGAATTCAAGATCTGAATACCAAAATGATCTTCTCTGTTATGCTTTGTGTCAAAACAAGAATGCTACGCATAAAAAGCGTGTGGTCCACGCAAACGTTCGCAGTTCATAAATGCCTGTAAAGTAGGTCACATATTGGTTTTAAAAACCAATATGTGACCCAAGGGAAAAATCTGATATGTGACCTGGGTGAAGAATCCAATCTGTGACCTATGAGCAGGGGGGGGGGTTAGGTCACACCTTGGTTTTAAAATGTTTAATGTTGGTCACTGATCATTTTAAAACCAATGTGTGACCTACCCACCCCCCCTGGGGCAGGTCCCATATTGCTAGGTGACAGATTGGAATTTTCAAAAAAAAAATTTTTTTATATAATGATCAGTGATGAATTCTGCATGCCCTGACACCAATATGTGACCTGCCCCCCCCAGGTAGATTACATATTACACAGACACACACACATACATACAGACTGGTGGTGGTTGCATGAAGCATGTGCTAACGACCATTAGGGACCACACGCTTAAAAAGTCTTTGACATGTGCCAAAAAAGGCTACTTTCTGAAACTTTTTACACTGAAATACTAACTTTGACTTTGACCCCGTAACCCACAAGGATGAGTGCGAACACTTCAAGAACACTGTTGGCAAACAGAAGTTCGTTTCGCACCCAAACAAGACGGATTCACAACACCATGTGATGCAGGGTGCCGTCTCCTCCAGAAACTCAGAGACACGGCGCGTGGAGCCAAGCAGCCTTCAATTTCGCTCAATATGCGCACGTGACAAGAACCTTCAAGGTGTTCTCACACCATAGCTGCACTGGTGCCAACACACGGAATTGCGAAGTCGTTCAGCTTTGTTCTTCATGAACAATTTCAGCAACTCACAGCCAGTATACATACATATATATACACCTCACTTTCACTTGGTTTAGTGGAACTTACGTGGGGCCGCCGAAGCCCGCGGCGCAGAGGCAGTCGGCAGCGCCGTTGAGCAGGTCGCGCGGAATTCCCCGCCCGTCCGCGAAGCCGCAGTTCACCAGATCCCTGTTGTCCCCGTCGTCCCCACAGCGCGGCCCGCTGACTGAGAATTGCAAAACGAGTTTCGTATTCAATCCCAGTTTCAGATGTACAAGTGCAAACAACAGGAAAATCCTTGTTTTGCTTTGCGTGAAGCGAAATGGTGCAAAACTCACTGTCGGAGTTTGTGGGAGACTGATCGCAGGCGCAGCTAAATCCTTGGGGGCTTGTATCCACGGTGCAGGGCGCGTTGTAGTAGCAGGGCATAGAGTCACAGGGTGTTACCTCAACTGCACATGTGCGTCCTCTGAAATCTGAAAAAAGTGATCACGGTCGGAGAGTGGGAATCATGCAATGACTTTCGTCGTGGGAGACACAATGAAACTCAGTGGAATATTCTTCCCTTGACCTCTGAGAGGCACAAATCTTTCAACACCAGTCAAACACTCAAATCTACAGCACCAAGACTATGTTCACACCACATACCTGCATCGCACGTGCAGTGGAGCTGGTGGTAGTCCACCGCGCAGTTTCCATTGTCGTTGCAGAAAGCACGATTGCAACCCAGAGCTGTACGTAAACAAAAACATTCAGTGTTGAAGACGCGCGGTCTCCATGAGCGCTGCCAGGGCCAAGCACAAGTCACAAATGTTTGTTGTAAATTGCCAGTTGGGTTCTGAGTGAGGGTCAAAATGTGTTTGGAGCATGCATCTGTGTTGGAGAAACAGTGCGTTTCAAGAGTTGAGCGCTTTCTGCACAAAAGGCGGTTCGGAACGCACAACCCTGCCGATATCCCGAACGATTCTCTCGATTGTGCTTCAGACTCCCAGCCAAAAGACAGCGTGTATCCTGTTCTTTCTGGCGTTGACAACGAAATTTGCACATGGCCACGATTGATCCCCAATGTTTGGTCTGACGGCTGCTCGCGGTGGTACTTACCGCCTGATGTCTGCAACAGGCATTGACCAGGGCCAACGCTGCCCTCGTCCACTGTGGTGCGAGTGTTTTGACACTCAAGGCAAACCATGGCGTTGGGCTGCGGCTGGTAGAAACCTCGAGGGCACGGCGGGCACTGTGCTTCGTTCGGTGGCACAAATCCATCCACAGACCTCGAACCTGCAGTGCACTGATCTGCAATGGAAGTCACAATCTTGTTTGCGTCATAGACAGCAACAATCTGCCTTCAACTCCACCCCCACCCCTGAATTCTAAACACCATTGGATACCGTACCTCTGCACTCATCAATACTGCCAGCTCCGGTACTACCAGTTCCTGTGTTTGGGGGGCATTGCGTACACGCAGCGGCGTTCAGTGGGTAAGTGTTCTGCTGACACTGAACGCACGGACTCAGTTCGAAGGCGGCGTCATCCGGGTTGGCCGTTCTGGACACCATGCCTCTCTCCGAGCAGATGGCTGCAAACCAACGAACATGACACAAGTTTTTTCGCATCAGACATCGAGACGTGGCACATTCTGTGAGGCAATTACCGAGTGAACACGTGCAAAAACGTACGAATGCACTGGTCTCTGCTGGTGGCGCCTTCGGAGTAAGTCCTCGTGTTCACAGGGCAGCCGCACCAGATGATGTAGTCCTCAACGCCCGTGCATGGGAACCCAAGCTCATTCGTCCCGTCTCCCAGACACCTGGGAGTTGAGCCGACGGGACAGGAGGCCGGAGCACCAGGCACGTCCTGCAAAACATGTGGTGCTGTCTCAGGGTTCCTTAAAACACTCAACAACCCTTGCGCAACGTCTGATGAAATTTCCCGAAGATGATCATTCAAATAACAAAACTCAAAACCAAAAACAAGCTGGAGCACAAAGCAACTGCCCAATTTTACTCTTTCTCCAGGAATTACTTCAAATGTTTGCTTCGGCCATTATTGTGGCAAACGCCATATTGACTCAGCGATCACCCGATGCTCTGCTTTGCTTCTGACAAAACAGCCAGAAAAAAAACAAGACAAGAGAAAAAATTGAAAAAGATGAACTCCAACAGAGTTTACCAAACTGGACTTTCAAGTAGAACATCAGCCGCGCGCCACTCGCTGCGTGCACACAGACTGACAGTGGGCAGGGTACACCCACCATCAACTTCACCCAGCAACAACAAAGCCCAACAGACAAATTAAGCCACAGACCAGAGATTTTTTGGAATCAGAATCCCTTTCGAGGCAACAAAATCTTTCTGGACACTTGCGCTAAGTTTTCATCCTTGGCGGTAGGGAGGGGGGGGGTAAATTCCAGACATTAATTTGGAATCAGCATCAATTCTGAGCAAAGAACTTTTTCTGGAAACTTACCTCCCCCAACCCACCCTGTGGATAAAAACAAACTGACTGACATAACCCGAGGATACACGGGTAAAACATTGCAAGCACACGCGCGCGGCTGATAAATGATGTGTTTTGATCACTGTTCGCATTGGTTCGGGGGTCTGAAAACAGACGTGGAGGCTATCATAAAATTTTGATTTCCCTTCTTCCCCACGCCACACGCACAAAAAGATTTCCTCCATGGTTGAATTCAAATTGCCAAAACAATCGTACCAGAGGACCAAATAATCAGAACCGTGTCAGCAAAATATCTGTGTGCATGATGAACCAAACAAAGTGCATTTACACGCAAGGAACCAGGAAGGTCCGAGAAAACAAATCTACACCGGGGACGCCAACTTCGACAGAGGGAAAACCACCGACGGAAAAGAGCAACAGCTGCTGACTTTGCATGCGCCTGCATGGTGGAAACCAACAGCGCCTGCAAGAAACTTCTGTGCTAGAAGGAGAAGGGTGTGGATTTCCAAGCAGATCTCCGTTGTTTTGTGACTGGACTTTTTCAGTCAGACACAAACAACACTGGCAGTGCCGCAAACAGCCAGAATTCAGAGCAACAGGTGTTGCAGTGACCGAGGTACGAAAACCACAACAAGGAATTTTTACATACGATTATTACTGGCTGCAACAGACAAAAAAAATAATATTTAAAACGCGCGCGATTGTATGAACCTCCTTGGTCCAGAAGAATCCTTCGTACCTGGCAAAATATGATGTCTATTTGTCTTCTTCAGTGGACACAAAGAGATCAAAGATCAACGAGTCAGCGGCCACAAAGATGCAACTGTTCAAGATACCAATTTGGTTTCGGGGGGGGGGGGTGTAAACCAGTAAGATTCAAAACCAACTGTAAAAGATACTTGGCTGGTTTAGGCAACCTAACTTGTCCAAGATAGTTTACCTGAGGAGAGGATGGGCAAAGCAGCAAGGTTTGAAACCAGCAGTAAATGAGGGTTTTTCAGGTTGGTTCACACCCCACCCCCTCAAGTGAACCAACTTTGGCCAAACTGGTTCATCCAGGGGCGCAAAGCAGTAAGATTTGAAGCCATCAGTTAATAATATGGCTTTCGGATGTCCAGTCATGTTCAATGCCACTGCACCCTTCAACAGTTGGTCTGCCCCTGGACCCCAATAATTACCAAGTATGACACAGCTTACACTCAAACACACCTTGAATGATGATTTGGAACCAAGACCACCTCATTCCAACCCCTGGTCTGCTCATTTTCAAAGCCACTGTCAACCCTTCAGTGCTTGAAATTTCCTTATAAAGAGGTCCCCGTGTGGGCAAGAATTGACTGGGAATTCAGCCTCAATTCCGTGTGAGGCGCAATGTGCACACGAACACACAGAATACAAACATGGCAAACAAGTGCGAGGTGGGCAATTTGTGACATTACAGGAGGGAGGAAATGCGCACAACCTGGACATTTGCCCAATTTATTCCTCCCCAACAGGGACCATCCACTTTTCACGGGAAACACTATTCAATGAGCAGAAACCAAACCTTGTAAGTGTCCTGAGGAACCAGCTTTGAGTAGTAGACTGGGGGATTGCTGGTGGTGTTCCGCACAGGGTACATTCCCGGTCCCGGTCCATCTGAAAACACCAGGTGCGAAAAGAAACTGTATCAATGTGTAGTTCAAACCATAACCCTTTTCAAATGTTGTAAAGTCAAAATCAGACGTTGTCCCCAACGGAAACATCTGGAAATGGAGCGTTGCAAGTGCAGAAATGCTCGATACGGGGATGCTGAAGGAATTGAATTGGTCTTTGGGGACAACTAAACAGCTGGACAAAGTGGGATGTTGGACACCTGCTTACACAAAGACGAACAAAATCACAACGAGGACAGCCAATGAAGAGTCAAAGCTGCAAGCAGCGTTTTCACCACTACGTTCCGAGAAAACGCAGCACATAACATGCACAGCGCAGGGAAAGACGAACCTGTGCATTTTAACAGGTTTGACTGAATAACTAGTTCAGAACACCGCCTTTTTTCTTGTTGGTTGATCGTTTGGTCTCAAAATATCTTTCAGTGAAATGAAGGGCAGCGACAACCTTGCACGTTTGTCTGGTGTTCGTGGTGTCGCGGGACAGACACCGTGAATCCCATTTGCTATACCGGGTATGTACGTACAGCACTGTGCTGTCGCGTTTCTGAATGGATTGCCGGTGACAGGATCGAAGCCGGTGAACATCTGCACGTCAAAGGGCTGGCACGAGAAGCGACTTTCATTGGGAAGGTAAGTCGCCAGTCCAGACGGCGGTGTCGATGCTCTGAGGCCTGGACACTGAATACCATTGACGTTGAACGGGCCGAGCTGAACACCTCCAATAGCCAAACGCGGGTTGCCTGTCGCTCTGAAAAGAGTGCATCACGGTAAAGTCGTGCGCTGTCTTTCAACGTTGTTTTGAGAGGTTTTGTTATTGACACCAACGATGAGTCTGCACAATGGCCAGAGAACATCTGTTTTCAAAGTGAGACATTTTCAATTGAAAAAATTGGGGTGCGACAAAGACACTGGTGAACAATGATCTCCAGTAATTTGCCCTGAAGTTTTGTTGTAAATTTCCTCTTGCATAAAATCAACACAGTGTTCTTGTGCATTTTTCCCAACAAGGCTACGCCTAGAAAGCGCGTGGATCCACACGGTTGGCATTGCACTCCAAACAGTCTGTGTGTGGTATGAGCACCACTACCGGCCCTCCATGGAGACATCACAGACCCTACCTGGGGCCTGACCCAAGGGGGAGGGGGCAGCAGTTGTGCTGTTGCCAGACTCCCCCCCCCCCCACTGACAATGTAGGTCCTATGCTGGGGCCACACCTGTCCACGGGGGGGGGGCTTTGTCAGCAATGTACTGCCAGAGCCCGCCCTCCACCTGTGGTGTGGCAGCAGTGCACAGACACATACCGACAGACTAAGCGTGCGAGAGGACGCCTTCAGCAAACCACACGCTTAACAAGAATGCCACGCATAAAAAGCGCGTGGTCTTACGCCGTTCACGCGAAAGATTTTTTGACCATTTCAGAAAATTTTGAAAATTTCCATGTTGAGTTAGCCAGCCAGCCTGATGTTAAGTTACTAGGGGAGGGGGGCTAACTCAATGTGACCACAAAAATGAAAAATGCTCAAAAATGGCCTGAAAATGATCTTGGTTGAATTTCATCATACATGTATTGAGTTACTCCAAGCCCCTCTGGTAACTCAATATGGGCTGGTCAACTTAACATGGGCAAAAAAATCAAAAATGCTTGAAATTGCCTGAAAATGATCCTGGCTAAATTTCACCATGTTGAGTTCCCCCCCCTGCAAATTCACACATACATACAGACATCCACACACACACAGACTGATGGTGATTGCACTAAGCGTGTGGTAACGACCCTTCGGGACCACACGCTTAAAAATTGATTTACTAAGGGCAAAGGTTCATGATTCAACGAAGGATCCATTTTCAGTGGAAAAGTACTTCTTCGGGCTGTCACATTTCTCTGATGAAACAACTGACGAGTGGAAACAGCCTTCAAATGCTCTCTTGAGTTTGCAAAACAAGTGTGGTTTATCCGTCAATGAGTGTGACTGTGATGTGTGTGCGAGCACGATTCGTGAAATAAGTCGTGGACGAACACAAATGACTCACGGGAGTAAATTGATAAGTCTCCCGAGGCACTGGTCGTCCAAAAAGAAAGCTCGCGAGTAGGTGGGACTGAAGAAACTGTCAACAGTGTCGCCTTCAGCAGCTGCGATGGTCTCGTCCAGATAATGTTCCACTTGAAAGTGCCAAACAATCTGAAACAAATCAGTCAAGGTATTTCTGTTCAGAACGGTGACATACACAACTAAAGCCTGAAAGGATGCCTGCAGCACCATCAGTTCGCTACTGCTGCTTGTTGTTCACACTTGCTCTCCATGACAACTGGCGAATTTCATCATTCTGAGACTTACTGCGCTTTGTGGAGAGGAATTCGGAAAACACCCGGCAACATCAGCGACACTTGGGGGCCGAAGAAACGTCTGGGACTCCACAATTCGGAACTGCGATATGCCAGAATCAAGAAGAGATCTGCAGTTCACAAACGGACGAGGGAACACGTCCTCGGTGTCTCCAATTCCCATCGCTGCAGCGAGATTGGCCCGAAGTGTGGCTTCGTACATTTGCGCGCAAGCATCGTTGTTTACATTGGTCGGCGAGCCACCTGTAGCACAGTAAGTCACCTCCTGTGTGTATACCCACAAGCCGTCTTGAGGAGCTGAAAACAAGCAGAGAACACATTCAAATTTACGGTTGATGCTGTCGCGTTTTGCTCTTGTCAACGAGATTCCTGAGAAACGCTGGGTGCTCGCTATCATTTGACAATTGACATCACAGCAAAATGTGTTAACCCACGTACCTTGACAGGCGGGTGGAGCTGCAGGACTGAAAGTGTTCCCGGGAGAGCACGTGTATGTCCTGCTGCTGGACAGGGTGCGGTCTGGCTCGACAAAGAAGAGCCCATCGTTGCATTGGTAGTTGATTATCCAGCCGTTGGTCCCGACGTTCCGCACAACCGTCCTGGTTGCGACGTCGGCGAGCTCAGGGAGCATCCACGGTGCGCAAAGCACAGCTGCAACACAAACAAGAGAAGCAGTGCAAAGGCAACTGCGAGTGCGATGTCGCCCTTCATTTTGTCTTGGCAGTCAATCAAAAAGGCAATTGACTATCAAAATCCTGATTCAAACTGAGTAACATGCTCAAAACAGCCATTCTTTGATATTTTTGACCTTTTTGCACTAATGGTTGCTAGGGAAATATTACCACAGTGACCAAATTGGAAAAATCTTAAAAGTGCTTTCAAAGACTTTTCATATGAACCAAACTTCTTCACTGTATCTTGATTAGAAGCTGAGATATGACCATTTCAGTCTTATCTATGGGGGGGGGGGGGCAGGGATGCAATGGGATGGGACAGAGACATCTTGCCTGAGATACCATGTACATACTATATTAGCTATAAGAGATTGGATTTGAGGCACTGTATTCAGCCTCACATACAAGTCCTCAGCCCAAATATCCATTCAAATGTGTCCACAGGGGACTGACATGACGGTATGGGACAGGGACATCTTCGCCGAGGTGGCATATTTCCCAGAAATATTATGGGCGAGCCACTAAGTGGTCTAACGGGCCATCGCACAACAAACTTCACCTGTTGACAACTGACATCGGCATAAAGTGAACTGCCATGGCAACCACCACATCTGTCTCGAATGACAAGAGAAACAATTTGTCGGCCGCGATGCAGTAAGGCCTGGATTCAGCTCGAACAGATACATGTTCTATATTTTTTTATACATTTCGAAATGTGAAGTGGAATTGTAAACTTTCAACTCGTTTTCCCCCCCCCCCGAAAAAAGAATTCTTCCTTCGTTTTTCACAAAAATAGTAGAAAGCCCATTTCTCCGATTCCTTCCTGACTGGAAAATGCCTCTCTGTGAACTAGATTGAACCTCTCACGCCATCTGTCAAGAAGTGTGAGCTGTTGCATGTCCTGAAGTGACGGTTTCCGATCACAATGTCGCCAAATTCCATTGTGCCACAAAACTTGAAGTTTTCCAACAAATATGTATCCAGAAAAAAAAACAAAACAAAACAAGTTCGCCAAACGCCTCTTTGCAATAAACGACAGGTCCGCGCCTCCCTGGAAGCGTCGCACTGATTCGTGTTCAGATATACTCAGAGTTCCGCGTGGCACGTGGAGTTGGAGAACTCAGCGTTGTCAACAATAAACTGAGGAAGTGAGACACGTACATTCAACCTGAACTGTGTAGTTGCAAGTCGCCGAGTTTCCATCGGCGTCAGTCACTCGAGCTTGGAACTCCAGAATGTCACCCACGTTGTCGGCTGGAAAGAGAATTTGGTGCAACTGGGAATCAAATACAATTCCACCAAACGCGGTTTGTGAAAACGTCTTGTTCAGGCCAGCATTCATATTCTTTCTGTCATAATAGACCTTTTAATGATTTTGTTTTTTCAAATAGATGCAAAATTGCCCAAAATCTCCAGGTGTAACGAAATGGTCAGACACCCCAAACGAGGAGGCACGGGTGAACAATCTCCCGAGTGGTAGTGAAAAATCTCCGAGTGGCAGTGAATATCAATGTATGAGTTGATATGGAAGCACAAGGTGATGGGCAGGAACCCCACAGTCAGACCTGCCTGGCCCTTGGCAGAGCATCACAGTCTTCAACCCCGTGTCAAGATCTGAGGTGTCTCCTCATTTCGTTCCACTGGCTTTGAGAAAGCTTCTCTGGCGGGGATCAAGTTCTGTCACTATTTCAACAAGATGCTCTGATTTTTTTGCCCGTGATGTGCTCGGATTGCACTCAAACTTGGCATGTTGATGTTTCAGGCAAATTTGTCGCTTCTTTTTGTTGAATCTTCCGAACAGCATTCATTTCTCTGAGACAAATGTGTAACTTGTCTGAAGGAACCGAAATTCCTTTGGTCGGTCATATTTACCAGTAAGTCCAGTGATGTCTGGGCCGACGGTGTCGAAAATTAGCTGGTCCACAGGGGTCTCGTCGTCGGTTCCGGTCGCCTCCAGTATATTGAAGGGCCCGTTCACGACACGGTCTGTGATGACGATCGGCCAGCTGGGAGGACACGTGATTACAGGCGCAATCCGGTCTGCAGAAAAAGGCCTCGGTGAATATTCTTCGTCGCCAAAGAACGCCACACATCACTGACCATTGGTTAACTTCGCCACACAATTTGATGAAAGACAAAGGCAAAAATCGCAACAAGGAGAAAATCGCACGAACGTTTGCTCAAAACGCAAACAATAGATCAGACATCAACAGCGCGCGACTGATGGCCATCACGAACAGGAATATGCAGAGAGGCAGAGACAGAGACGAAGAGAGAGGTGGAGAGATGGGGTGGGGTAGACAGAGTTTGAAGCAAAGAAAGAGGTTGAGAGGGTGGTTGAGAGAGCTGAAAAGTTAGAGAGATGAGAAAGGCAGAAAGGCAGGCAGAGAGAACGAAAGGTAGAGAGGTTGAGAGGGGAGAAAGAGGGGCAGACAGAGACAGGCAGACAAGTATAACAGGTGAAGCGAGATCAGGGAGGGAGGTAGAGAGGTTCAAAGAGATCGTGAGAGAGGGGTAAAGAGAACCCCAGGCACCCTTCAGGCACACATTCAGAAGATCAGCATCATACCGGTATTTGTAAATCTGGGACTTGATTGTCATTGTCATCCGCTCCCAAGGAACCGGGCGTCCTGCACACAAGTATTCTGAGGAGAACAGTCAACCTGCACCAACGTCACTTACTTCTTGGCCTGACATTGAATGTGCACGTGGCGGAATTTCCAGCGTCGTCCGTCGCCGTGTAGGTCACTGTCAACTGTCGGGCACCGGACGTCCGCGGCCCTATCACTGTGTCCGGGTTGAAGCCGGGCGGGTTCACCTGCACGAATCAATCATCGTGAGATAGTGCGTGCGTGTTTGCCTCTGTGTGTGTGTGTGTGTGTGTGTGTGTGTGTGTGTGTGTGTGTGTGTGTGTGTGTTAGCCTCACACATGCACATGAAGCTTGTCTGATCCGAAGTGTCTGCAGCAAAATCTTGTGCATTGGAATCCTGTTCAAACAAGAAGCAAGCTGGCAGACGTACAGTGAGGGTGAAAACATTGGAGTTGTCCTCAGCAGTGACAGCCGCAATTCCGTTCGGGAGCCACGGCTCCACATCCACGACGCCGGTCGGGCAGTTCAAGAACGTGGGCGCCTGCGCGTCTGCGCAAAGCAAAACGAGCAATGAGAAAACATAGAGTAATTTTTCACATTGAACGCAGCTGGTCCAGGTGTTCCCAAAAATCTTTGTATTGAGCGACAATGACGATGACGAGAATCGGGCGAACGCATTGCTGCATGTGAACGCAAGAAAGACGTCTCAGTTGAAAATGCATCAACAACTTCTCTCGTTGTCAGAGACAAATGCTTCGTCACAAGTCCTTCTCGCGCAATGTAAACTATACGTTCTGCAGTTCCTCACCGACACAGTCAGGAAGCGTGCCTCTCCACACCGCAGTTGTGCCTTGAATTACGCACTCAAGCGGCGGGCGATTGGGTTCGTATCCAGGGCGCGAACAGATGGAGGTGGCCAAAGAGCCGACGGTGTAGGGCGGGTCCCCGGGGAGAGGGATGCCATTGACGTCAACCAGCACGACGCCGGTTGCACCAGCAGCCTGGCCCGGCCACGGACACAATGCTCCTGCCAGGACAAAAACAAATCAAATTTCTGAAAAAACCCTGTGAACATGAGGAACGAACGAATCTGACCGGTGCTGCGTGTGGTGAGAAAGACTTATTTTCTTTCTTCTCTGCGCACATTCCACAATCATTGTCATCCTCCCACTAAGTCTTACCGCCGCATCCCAGCGACCCGAACGCCCATTGACCGTTGCTCTGACACCACACGGTGATGGCCGACGCGCCGACCGGACGCGCCTCCACTCCGCCCGATTCTCCCGTCGGATTTCCGTTGACACAGCCAAAGAGGAAAGAGTCCTGGTAGAACCGGGCGTCTGCAGCGTTTGTGTAGACGGACTGTGGAATCAGCGGTGGTGTGCCGCAATCAACAACTGAAAAACACAGTCAGACAGCGGAGCTGTATCTTTTGTAACTCGTTACCAACGGCAGATCCGACATTGGTTCATTCACAACCTCTCAGCAAGTACCGTGATCTACCATGCATAAGACGCATTCACGCACGCATAAGACGTACCCAAACTTTCCAGTTGACAAACTGCCTTTTTTTGACATGCGAGTTTTCGTGTGCAGGATGCACCCCACGTTCAGCAAGAATGATTTGTTTTCAATTTGATCCAAAACCTTCCGCTTCACTCAACAATGTCAAGTGGTGTAAATGCTACCAAAGCAGAAACTTCACTATTATCAAGAACTTGCGAAAGAAGTTTTCTCAAGCTGCTTGGACCTTGGTGTCTCCACGAGAGGGTACGGCAAGAGAAAAAGACTCGAGTGTTTCTCACCGAAAACTGAGCAGTCCATAGGGTTGACAGTGCAGCCGGGATTGGGTTGGAAAGTGCGAAGAAGCGCAGCTCTCCTTTGTGCGTCTGTGGGATTCAACCCCTGTCGAAAAACAGGCTAGTCAGACGACATGAAAACAACACAGGAAAATCTGCATCTTTTGTGTGGACTTTACGATCTTTCGCGCAACAACAAGCTCCACGTCTCTTCCCCACTCATTTGAAGTGCGACAGCGACTCGGATACCTGGAGACAGCGTTGTGGATTCGGTCCAACGGGTGAAAGATCCACCACGTATTGCCCTTCAATATCGTCGAAGACACAAGTGGCCCGCATTGAGAACAGCGCCGTTTGTGGCACTCGGGGATCAGGGCATCTGACGTCAAATGACTGCAAAGGCAAAGAGGTCAAAATCAAAACGCACACCGAAGCCTGTCAATCTTACAAGTTGTTCTTATTCAACTGTGCAGAATCTGGATGGCAACACACAGAAAGCCCAACAACTTGCTCTGCTTTTCAGCCTCTGGCTCCAACGCTCACCTCTTGATACCGAATTTCTTCTCCAAAGTTGCGGGACAGTGATGGTGGAATGATAAATTCTGATTCCAGGGGGATTTGACACGTAGCAGCTGCAAGAACAAATACAGTACTTCCAACACGCTCGCTTTCTTGAGACAAGTCATTTGTAAATGGGAAACAGCACAAAGTTCCCAGAAAGTGGCCCAAAATTTTCACGGTTGCTGTTGATAAATGTCTTCATGGCCTTGATGTTCCAAATTTGAAAACGAGGATCTTGTTCGGATCTAGCTCGCTTCACTCACGTTCGCAGACAGGCGGCGCCACGTTCCAGTCACCGGTGCTGAGGCACGTCATGGTGTACGTGATCTCGGACGTGGAGGCGGGCGACGGTGTCGCGAGCCTGAAGCCGCGCAGGCAGTCGATCTGCAGCGTCCCGCCGGGCGGGAAAGACACGAGCGTCGAGACGACGAAGGCGCGGGTCCGGTCGATGGTCGGCAGCGCGCACGCCGGCTCTGTCAGCAAAGCAAGCAAACCAAAACTCACAAACCTGTAGTGAGGGTTTCCTCTCCCACGAAGTCATTTCTCCACCCTAAACGAATTCTATATTTCTTTGCTCCGGTTGAACTTTTGATTGAACGCGAATGTAAAGTCTACTTGCCAACGCAGGTGTGATTGATGCGCAGTTTGTCACCAGCACGTTCTCCAGTCTCAGGAAACAGAATGTAGCGCCCAAAGGTCCCGTTCGCCGTGTACAGAAAACTGTTGAGGTTCGGGCACCTGCAGATGTAGCTGCCTGCAATGTTGTCGCAGGCGCCGTTGGGGTCGCACGGGTTGTTGACTCCGACGCATTCGTTTATGTCTGAAATGAAAACCTAACATGTGCACCCGTCTTCGCCTTACGATTGCAAGAACCTTTTGGACTATTTTCCCACGTTTTCTGTGTGTGTGATTTCTTTTCGGGAATTCATTTTCCGCTCATTGAGCAGTCTCCTCGTGTGATGCACACTACCTTCGCAGAAACGGGGCCTGCTCCCAGAACACAGTCAAACACAAAGGGTAGAGCACGTTGAACACACCCGGTGACGCAAGGCATGATACACAAACGCGCTCGTTGATTTGAAGTAAGACCGACCTTGGCAGTCGTTGCCAACAAGCTGGAATCCAGGGACATCGCAGGTGCAGATGAAGCTGCCTTCAGTGTTGACACAGGCCGAGTTTAGACAACTGTTGGGGTTAGCACACTCGTCTATATCTGCAAAATACCACGCATATTGTCTGTCAGAGCGCGTTTGTGCTTTTCACAAAGATATGTAACACAGTGTCAGGCACAGAGCAAAACTGTTCCAACAAGTACACCCAGCTGTTGAAAGCCCGTCAACTCTCTTCCCTCCTAATCACCCAAGTGGCCATCTTGTGACCATTTCCAGAGGGGCTTGTAGGTGGACGATTCTTCAAAACTCAGATTCTTCAGAATGTTTCCAAAAATGAAAGTTTCCAAAAGAGGGTGTGATGTGAAAAACAAAGATGCCCCTCTGAAAAGGTTCATTTCCAGGAGGGAGTGCTCGAACAGGAGGAACTCCAACAGAAATCTGAATCTCATAACAAGAATACGAACCAGTGCACACACGGGGGGAATCCAATGGTTGCACCCACGCCAGACCCCATGCAGGTGGGACCCAGCCTGGTGCTACCTTTCTGTGTCGGAGGTCTGATGGTAGCACCCATGCCAGAACCCCAGGTGCTACCATTGGGGGTCTTTTTTCTCCGCAGCGTGATTTTGTGACACACACCGACAGATACTCGTACACTTCGTATCCGATGTGTGTTTTGTGGTTTGTGAAGAATTCCCTGACAGAGTTAGGGGGAGGAGCTATTCAGTGGCCCGCGGATGAGAAATCTGATACGTGATCCACATTTTGTGCACTTAGAGGGGAATTTGGGATGACCCGGGGTGGCAGATGCTTCTGTTATCTGACACCAATCAGGCTCGGGATGAAATTCGTTGGAAAGGTCGTGCGGGTGTCTGAGGAAATGGTCAACTGGTGAGACATTGACTTGCAGCAAAAGCGCAGTGCCACACACGCTCCATTGCAACAAATCCAAAAAGACGTTCAGGAGCCCAAACAATGACTTGCAAGTTGTGTGAAAGACGAAAGCGGCGACTTGTTTCAAACGTTATGTTTTGAAATTACAGGCCACCGAGGAAAACAAACGTGTACCTTCGCAAACAGGTGTGAAGGCCAGCGTTCCACCGGTCTGACAAGGCACAGTGCCTTGGCTGGAGGGTGGAACGTTGTTGGTTCTGTCCTCGTACCCAACGGAGCACGTGTAGGTGGCCACGCCGTTGATTTCCACAAAAGGCGATGTCCATTGTCCGTTGGCGAAGTTGACCAAAGGGCATCGTCTCACTGTTTAGAGAACAAAACAAGGAGCCTTACTTTCAATTGTAACGTTGAACTGAAGCATGAAAGCACCAAGAACGCAAAGCACTAAACAGCAAGTGTTGCAAGTTCGCCACCAAAAATATTCTGTTCAATGACCACGATCCTGAAATTTCCTTGGGAGTGACCATCCCCTTCACCCGACAGAAGCGACCGGGGGTGATTATTACCGTCTTAATCTAACGCCAGTGCACAACAAACGCCGCTCAACGAGCGCGCCTGTGCAACAACGTGTCTTCCACTGCTCCACTCACCCCAAAGAAAGTTGTCAAAACTCACAGTCAAATCTCTACTCAGTTGCGAAAAAACTCACGCTGACATAGGAAGCGGGAGGGATCGATGTGGTATGTTCCCGACCCTGTGCAGTAGGTTCTCTCTCCCAGGTCGGAGTTGGCCAACACGTAATCGTTGTCGCAGGAGAAGAGCAGCACGCTGTCGATACGCATTCCATCGAAGCCCTGAGCCGCGTTCTCCACAATCACCTGTCCGTTCACGGGCGCCGGCGGCAATGTGCACGTTCGAACTGCAACACAGTTTCATTTTCTTTCTTTTTTGATTGCCGCTGCTTGGTGCTTTGCAAAGAGAAATTTACACACGAGCACAACGACAAAAGTGTGAGCAACACGAGGAAAGCCCAACAGAAAATAAAATCCAAACCTTCGCCCCAATATTTGCACCTTTGTCTCTTTTTACCAAAAATAGCAACGCAAATCTAACGCACCTTGGCACTGGGGAAAAGGCGTTCTCCACATGCCCGAGATGAGGCACTCGAGAGGGTTGTTGGTCACGGCCAACCCTCCAAAACAGTCGTAGTACAATCTGTCACCAAACTGCAAGCCCGGCTGAAGTGGAGGAAAGATAGGTTTTTAGCAACCACAGGAAATTGTCAAATTGACCAAATTGTCACCGTTGTGATTTGCTCCTGGAATTTTCCACATCAGCGACACTGCATTGTGCTCACCTCAAACGGCGGAGTTGCCATCATTCCGAGATTCCGCGACAAAGCAATGTCAATGAAGCTGTTCGGGTTGAGGGGCGGCCATCCGCACCACCGCCCTACGCGAGTCAAAGACACCGAATTCCAAATTACCACGAATAACAGCAGACTTGAAAAAGCGTGGGCTTTGCTCCACTTGACATTCCCATCCACCGCGCGGCAGAATGCCTCGTTTCAGTGGGTTTCATTTCAAAGCAAAGTGAATGCCGCCGTTTCGCAGATCGCATACGGCCAATTCCAGAAACTTCAAGCCGTGTCGTCAACTCACGTTCGCAGTTGGGGATGGCCCGAACCTCCCAGTCGGACATCCCGCAGACGATTTCGACTCCAACTGCCGGGTCGACGAGGTAATGTTCCTCTTGCGCGAAGAAGTAGCCTGGATCACACCTCACGAGCAACCTCGCCCCGGTCTGTAGCACAGCCGGCCCGGTGTATCTCGTGTTTGGAGTGAAGTTGGGCAGCTCGCAGTCTGTTGAGAACAACCAATATTCGAACTGTTAACACTGTCCGACTCTCCTTGGCGTCGACAGTGAACAGTTCACCAGCAGTCGGCTGAAAACAGGTTCGACGTTCTTTGATGACGTCTGAAGAAGAAAACGCGCAGTGAAACTGAAAACAGGGTGACGCAGTTGACGAAAAGAGGGAACAGCAGAAACAACACAAGCAGGCTTGCACAAAACGTTCACCCACACCCACCAACAGACATGCACACAAACACAAGAGCACTTGAACAGTTTGACACAAACCTCGTGAATAGGAGAAGAGAAACCCGCGCCCAAGGTTCGTGTCTCCATCGTCGCTGTTGAAGACAATGGTGAAGCTGCCGTTGTTGGTGTCGAGCCTGAGCGGCGGGCTGCCGTTTCCTGTGAGGCGCACGAGGCGAGGCAAGACCCCCTCCTGCGACGGCAGGACCCAGCCCTCGTAGATCTGAAGTGGCAAACGCGCTCCATACTGTGAATTGCCAGTTCTTGTCTCCACAAAATGGCGGGTTGGTTCCGTTGTCACACCACGAATCCTCCACTCAGCGCTCGACACCAGATTCTCCAAAAGCTGTTCTGGTGGCCAGTTCGGTCGTCAAAGACCTGAACTTCATTGGAACTCACGTCAACGAAATCATTCCCATCCAGGAGCTGGAAGTCGTTTCTCTGCAGCGACGCGGTGGCCCGCGCGTTCGGGTTGCCAATGTAGTACCGGCAAACCACATTCTTCGCGTATCTTGGCCTGCAATATGTAGGTTTCTCGTTCGTTGTAGCGCGACAAACTACGTACTGTGCAACTTACACGAGCACGACTTCTTCACGAAAGCAAAGCTTCAGCATTTTGTGAAACAAAAGAGAAACCTACACAGGGTACGTTTGGTAACCTGGAGACGCAATGGTTGTACTTCGCACCGCCAAGTCCACAAGGCAACCTGCAGGATAACATGCTCAGTGCAAGCACAAAGAATGGAAACGCTGAGCACCGTCGCACACGCCAGTGAAAGCTATTGACAAACCACGCAAATTCCTCATTCGAACCCAATGCAAGTCTCACCGTGGTCGTACCAACGGGATATTTTCACCTTGAGAACTCACAACAATCAAAATTCC
>JAAUXT010024595.1_pt1 | contig 25058 bp, 31 predicted proteins | sample 7278171 | NCBI WGS metagenome assembly JAAUXT01 (sample SAMN14350112, study PRJNA611818) | marine sediment metagenome | isolation source: surface marine sediment (1.8m) | place: French Polynesia: Moorea | collected 2018-08
CGGATGCACACACACACACACACACACACACACACACACACAAACACACGCATACCGTACCGTCTCGTGTATAAGATGCACTTTTTTGCCCCAAAAGTGAACATCAAAAGAGGGGGTGCGTCTTATATATGAGTATGAATTTACTGTATTATTAATGAACCTTGGTACCAGAAAATAAGACCAAATCTTGGGGTGCGTCTTATACATGAGTGTGTCTTATACACGAGACGGTACGGTACTTGCACATGTGCACACGCACGCGCGCACACAAAAGAGCAGCACCAAGAAGCTGAAAACGGTGAGATTTCCTTGTATCTGTCGCTGCAAGATGGAACCTCCGTGCGCCGTTGTCAGGGTTTGTTGCCAAGAGAAGGAGAAGTGTCAATAACTGGCAAGTTGGGAATTCGCTTCAGCGTAGTTCGTTTGTGGAGAAGTTTCTGAAGAGGATCTTCGTCCACAGCTGGTTTTGGTGGCGTGAAAGTTTTATTGGAGTTCTCGGGAAAGGGCGTTTTGTTCAAGTCAGGATTCAATGCTGAGAGTCTTGGGTGTCTCGGAGTGGTGGAGATTATCTGGTCGTCTGCAAGTGTGGAATGTATCGGACTGGTTGTTGGTTCAGCAGGAGGGCTGCTGACCAGTTTGGGCACAGCAGGGTAATCAAGACTGATGAGGTTCCTCAAGCCCTTGGTTTGCGCGCTGCTTCCGAGACTGCTGTTGAGGCTGTTGGACGTCGAGTTGAAGCTGCTTTTGCGGGTAAACTTGCTTTGGCCGTTTTCGACGACGGTGTTGTGGAGGGAGGAGTTGGCGCGGTGCACGAGATGTGAGCTGTGCAGCTGCGGACCGCCAGCTGTGGTCTGACGTGCCTCGCCGTGCGTCAGGTCGGACGTCGTGCCGCCACGCTCGGGAGGGTGCGGCTCGAGGCGACGCTGCGGCGGCGGTAGCGAGGACGGCGCCTGGGAGCGGCTCCCTGCGCTCGATGACGCCTCTGTGCAGTTGGACTGTGACGGCGCAGGACTGTTTTGCTCGTCTGGACGCTCGCTCAAGGGCTGCGCTGGGAGTGGCGGCATGCGCGGCTCGTTCTGCCGCTCAAACGACAGAGAATTGCGCTGCCGCTGTGCTGTCCGCTGGCGACGTGAAGCTGCTGGCGCTGTCTTGGACGGTGGTATTTGGAGATCCAATGACTCCAGGTTTCCTGCAAAAGAAAGATGTGCAATATTGGTGCTGGGGAACGCACGTCCTGTTGTGAAATCTGGCAGAAACGCGTGATTTCTTTCCAACTGCTTCCTTAAATTTACAAGTGAAGGTCAACGCATTTCAATTTGTGCTTGTTGATGGGAAAAAAGATTCCACAATGCGAGGCGTTGACTTTGTCAGTTTTTGCTGAAGCTTGTGTGTCAGGACAGATGATTGACCTGGAACTCGGTTTTCAGTTTGGCGCGTTGTGGCGTCCTGCTCGTTTTCTGTTCGTCTGCGCATCAAGCGGGCGCGCTCGCGCTGGATGGAGAGGCGCTGACGCTCACTGCGGGCTGTTCCGAGCTTCCTCGATGTCACCGGCTGCAAAGAAAACGTGACAAATCTGCTAAAGAAGCTTTTCCCGTTGCCGGCAAATTTGGATGTGGAGTCGCGACGACAAAAGGAGGCAGAAGATGAAGTTCCCTACGTTTTGCGACGAACGAGGAGCTTTGTCGGAAAGATGTTCGTCGATGGGAACAAGTTCTATGAGATCTCTTGCACCTGTTGAACGCTTTTTTTCCTGCAGAAAGAAAGACGGTTGTGAGAGGTATTACGTCGCCATATAACAGCTTGTCTTTATTCCACTGAAGTAAGTCTGATGAAAACTTCCTCTTCAAGTAAAATATGCACTTTGAGGCAGTGTTGTCTGTGCACCAAGTCAGGGGTGAAAACGGCTTTTTCGAAGGAATTCTAGCAAAGTATACGATGTTCAGATCCAAGTTGTGGGAATGGAATCTCAGCCATGCACATCCTTCAGGCATGTAGCCTACAGAAGACATATTGCCTGGAAGTAATGTCATGTTTCTGAAGTCGTGCGTGTGAGGGTCTTTTTGCAAGTCCTGAACTTGTCGGCTCACCCACCTGTACATTGTTGGGAGCCGACTTAGCGCGCGTGGCTGCGGTGCGGTGAGCATTGAGGCGCGCGCACAGCAAGTGGTAGGTGGCGGTGGCGCCGTGCGGTGTGTTGCTGGCGACGAGGCGCAGGATCTCGGTCAGTCGGAAACCCAGCGTCTGCGACATGTGGCGCAGAATGTTCGGGTCCAGGTCGTCTGCTGTCAGCGGTCGCCGCTCCGCCACTTCTTCGTCACCGCGAGCGCCTGCAGAATGCATTCGAGCAACAGCATCAAACACGTGTGGTGTTTTCTTGACTGGACGACGAATATTCTTGACAAAAAATGCAAGTCCCCGTACCATCGGCGATCCAGGCGTGCTTCAGTGCTTCAGGAATAGTTATTCGCTTTGCTGGGTCAGGCGTTAGAATTCTCTTCAGAAATTCTTTGCAATCTGAAAAAAAGAAGAAAAACTAATTTGTTCTTGGTACGGTTGGCGCGTTTCTTTTGTGATCAGTTCTCGCTGAGCGCCAACAAGAAGACAAAAGGGCAAATTTCAAACACCGGGAACTAAATTCTCGGGAGGCGGCCTTCCTGGAAGAAGGCAAACCTGGCTGAAACATTTGAGGCCCAGAAAGAATTCGTTTACAAGCGTGGATGCTTGGACAGGGAGGAAAGAGAAAACATTTTCCAGGCTAGCGGTGAAATGGCTTACGCGTGGACAGGTGCGCCGGGATGGTGTTGATCTCTCCGTTGAGCATCTTCCTGTGAAGGGCCTTGATGTTGAACGGCTCGACGGTGAATGGCAGAGATCCGACCAGCATCGCATACATGTTCACACCTCTGAAACAAAGCAAGGGTGGTGTTAGAGCCACGACAACCAATAATTTTCAAGTGTTAATTTGGGTGCTTTGACAGAAAGTTCTTTTCAGCACGGGTCTTGCCGAATTGTCGATTCTAAAGTGAAACACTCCAGTGAGTGAATAATTCAGCGTGCAGGTCAGCAGGTTGTCGTATTTGTTGCAGCATAAATATTGCTTGTCAAATTAACTTTGGTCGAGTACACCTTTTGAAAGGACCACATTCAGAGTTGATTAGTTGTCAACCATTGATTCTCGTGTTATGGCATGTATTCACATATTCGTACCTACACTGGCAGTGCCAATGTCGAAGCATTTTACATTTACTGCGCTGGCACCTCGAGAACACACCGCCTTTCCTTGAACGGAAGACTTCACGGCCAAAGAATCGCGAGTGACGTCAGTGAACAAATGTGGCGTACATGCTCCAGATGTCGACCATGGGTCCGTACTTGGCGTTGCCGAGCAGCTCTGGGGCGGCGTAGGCGGGGCTGCCGCACTGCGTCACGCAGAACTCGGGCATGGCGCTGCTGCTGCCGCCCGCGTCGCCTCCGTCCCCGACTCGAACCGAGTTGCTCAACCCGAAATCTGTTGGAAAGATACAGGAATGACGGCGTGTGTGAAAGAACATGTGTTCCTTGTCCATTTCAAGTTGTGATGCTGACCTAACACACTCCGTATACACAGTAGTTCTCACTTTCAGGATTTATACGAGTACTTTTCGTGCCCTCAACACACAAAATACTGTCTCAGTGCATTTTTTGTTGCACTTGAGATTTGAAACTTGATATCTTGACCAGCACACATCGCATCCTGTACTGTGCGCACACTCAAAAGTTGTTCAACAGGGCAGAAATGCACAAAGTTTGATTTCAGTGGAACTTTCGTGCAGGACAGGTTTTCTTGGACAACTGAAAGAAACTCGTCTATGCCCAACAAACCCGTCAGCAAGCCAACTCAGAACCGTCGAGACAAAGGCAGACTGTACTTGACGGTATCAAGGGACCCAATTAGCTCTGTCTCTCATACGGAGTGACGAAACCTGTTTCGTGTTGGAACTGCAGGCACAATATGTAAAAATAGCTCAGTCTTCAGCAATAAGTACAAGGTTATAACAGAACAGCTTGCTCATTCAGCCCGGGGACATCGTTGCTAGAACCTGTTTTGATGTGTAGAATGTCATGTTACATCAGGGAATGAACGGACATGAGTTTTTTTCTTATTTTGCTACCAAAATCTTTTCAAACAATTTTCAGATGACTTGAACAGGGCGCACGTTCGGGACGTTCCATGTTTCAGAGCGACCTGAACAAGCGGCCCGAACAAATCACCCAAAGGCATCGTGTGGGACAGGTTTTGGGTTCAATGGTCTGTTTCAGGTCCCAAGAATAAATAAAAATGAACTGAACTGTTGAAGTTCTTGTGGCCAATTCAACAGGACAGTTAGTTTTGATTTCAGGGGGAAGGGGTTATCCAACCATTTCTTGCTTTTGGCCAAAAGCAATGAATTAAACAGCAGTTGGTTTTGACAAAAAGAATTGAAAATGAATTGCTTTTGAATTCTGGCCAAAAGCAACGAAATGAACAGTTGCTTTAACCCCCCCCCCCACCTTCCAAGGATCAAAACAAACTGAATTATTAATTATTATTGTTGTATTTCCTCTGGGAAGAAAATTCAGCGATGGACTGTTCACTGGCACAAAAGAGTTCCAAGCACAACTGAAAGGTAAACGTAAAATGGTGGGTTCAAAATTTTTGAATGTGTGTTTTTGTGCCATATCTTGGAAATAATGTGGAGAGTGATAACATTGATCTTTTGGGAGGGGCTTTCATATGAAGCCGGGTGTTTGGGTGATAAATGAGGAAATTTTTATTGGTTTGAAGGGGGTGGCGGGTTTTGAAAGTTTGATGCGGGGGGGGGGGGGTTGCATCAAAACACGTACACAGCCGTATTGTGCGCAAACAGTGGGCACAGAAGAAAAACTAAGACAGGTTGCAGAAGGAATTGGTTGAAAATAAAAGAAATTGTCACTTATTTTTGGGTCAGGTGGGGGGTTCAGCCAAACTGAACTTTTTGTTGAGAAAATGGGGTTTGTAATATGACCATTGACTCAAAGCCTAACAGGGTAAGGGTAATTTGTGTGAGGTTTTTGCTATTTGGGCGAAAGGTTCTTCTGTTTTGTATGTAGCCTGACTGTAGCAAATTTCTTCTGCAACAGGGTTGCAGGTGCACTTCATGTGTGATTCCTTGTTGGTGAAGAACACATTTTGACGTGAAGTGACTTGAACAAGCAACCTGATTGACTGACCCGAATGGAATATATGATCAAATCACCTCGTGGCCCAGGGGCCTATTTTGTCGTCATCAAGGATTTTGAAAGAGTTTGTTTTCGACCAGAAAGGGCACCAACGTCATGACAAGACTTTTTGCTCCCCGAGCGAGTCCAACACCCGTGCGAGTACGTGGTGGTGTTACGACAAAGTGACCTGGATTTTTTTGTTTGGTTCTCGTAATTTGGTTTGAATACTTAAAATCCATATCTGTTATTGAATGTTAGCTAATCAAGCAGACCGAAAGAAATCAATGAAATGATAAGCGATACGGATCCCTTTCTTTCATCTGAGTGTCACAAAGCCTCAAAGGATACAACTTTTGTGAGCCAAGCAACGGTCACCGTGACACCTTGAATCTGCTTTTTTCTTCGCGGTGCGAAGAATTTTGAGCCGGGTTTGCTCAACTTGTGGTGTCTTTTGGTGCTTTCAAGTGATTGCTTTCTTACCACTGCACTGGGCTGCTTTCTTGGGCTTGTTGGTCTGTGAGTTCCAGGGATCAGTGCGTGTGACACTGTGCGGCTTGTGCGTTATTTTACAAAAGGCCGACTGCAAAAGTATCGGCGCCGAAAGTCTCTTCACACTGACGTTTGGTGTGGGAAGGTGGGAAGGGGTGTCTGACTCCTGCATGGTTTTTGATTGTTTTGGAAGGCGGGTTACTTCCCCTGAACCACCACAACCCAAACATTTTTGGACTTTGTCATTTTGGGCCGGGCTGCCATAATTGGAGTTTCCTGGTGTCCCCCTCTTGGCCACCACCACCAAAAAAATGTTTGACTTTGTCATTCAGCACCACCACCCAAAAATGTTGGGACTTTGGCACTTGGGGTGCAGCATCTGGAATTTGGGTGGACAGACATACAGTCGTGAACTACGGTTCTCGCGGCTAATGTCCCACTTGAAAGTCTAGTTGGAAAATATTTTCGCTTCTAACACCCGAAGTGATTGTCGATCTTGTTTGTTCTTCTTTCCATTCCTTCAGCCCAGATGCCGGTTCACATTCCGTTCGGAGACCATGGCAGTGTACAACTTGATTCCCGGCTCGTTCATGTGAAGCAAGCTCCAAAGAAATGGAGCCGTCCATGAAAGCAAAATTTCGTGCCAGTGACTGTCTCTGGTGACTTTACATAACATTTCAATCTATCGATTGACAAACCTTTTGTAAAATTTTGCGTTGGCAGACCTGTCTAACTAAACCAGAGTCTCTTTGTTCTGGAGTTCCATCCTTCACCGAGGCCTGAACATTGTGTCATTGATCTGACTTGAGAGTAAATGGTACTGAGCTAATGGGCCAAATGAGCACGCGGCGACAAGGTTAATGAGGAGTGGATCGCTTTCACATCTGCGTCCTCCACTCGCAATCAGGCGGAAAATCAAAGTCTAAATATAGACGCAGGCAGCAGTCAGACACTGGATCCTCTCACCTGTCACCGATTGATCAGTCCCACCTTGGGCTTTCAGCGAGCAACGCCGCTGGTTTCCGTTTGCACATTACACAAGCTCATAAGTGATGTTGCTCAAGGAACACCAGTGCTCCGAGGCTTGTCATCCTGCTCTGGAGTTGATCCATTACGTCATTGGCTTCAATGTTCGGCCACAACTGCAGGATTTTGGTGAAAGCCATGGAATCGACCCTGCTTTATTCCCGTTCGATAATATTTTCAAGACAATTAATCACCAAAAGCCGTTCTCCATTGCTTGCATCGTTACACTATTTCACCCAAATTTGGCAGATTTCACTGCACACGCTGGTGCTCTCCTGTTGCTTGTGTGTTGTGTGCACAAGTCACTTCATCAGAGCTCTTTGATTCAGACAACACTTCCAGCCCGTGAGACACAAAACTAGATTTCTCAGGTTGGGTGGTCGCACTGCCGAAATTGATCTTTTGTGACCAATTTGACAGAACATTGTGGTGTCCAGTTGACCTCTTTGCACACGTTTCGTGTTTCCGTTCCTGTTTCACTTCTGCCAAAGAATATGTTTATAGTTCTCTACTTCAGTGAGAATCTGTGATCGAACCACAACAGTTTCAACTGGAGTCTCCCCTTTCAGTGTTCATTTTGTCATCCTCCATCAGAACTGACAAACTGTGTTGCTGCGTCAGACGCAGAATCTCACGGCGGCATTTGGTTCGAACAGAGATGTTGTGTTGTGTTGTGCGCTGTGATGCGTGGACGTCTGCAAGGACTTCGACGGAAAGGTGGTTTCCCTGTGGAGATGTGTTCGAGGCGACAAACGTGTCTTGGATGAGTCCTTTTCGATGTACCTGGTGTTCACCGAGTACTTGAGTCCACTTACCTATGATCTTGATGTTCTGGTTTTCGTCCAGCAGCAGGTTCTCGACCTTTAAGTCCCTGCAAGTAGAAAAAGCCCACGTTCACACAGAAAGCAAATCATGACATTGCGATCACAACCAGGTAAACTTGATCTTGTATTGCTTGCATTGTGTGTGTGTGTGTCTGTCTGTCTGTCTGTCTGTCTGTCTTTCTTTCTCTGCCGTTTGTTGCACTTGCACCACACACATGATAAGAAAAGCCAGAATACATTTCGTGCAGCTAGCTGGCCAAAGTTGACTGTTTTTCCTTCCATTCTGCCAAGATCAAAGAACAACCGTGCCTGCAGCTGCAGTGTGTAGCTCAGGTGAGCATCGTTTCTTTGTTCCTCTTCTCTAATTTCAGTGTTCATACCAGCTTTTTTGAACGTGAAAACGAAAACTGACGTGTCTGGCGTTTTATTGCCGTCACATCACATGGATGAAGACCATGCAGCAAAGCGTTCGGATTTCAGGCAATGTTTTTGTGCATTTTGTCGACAAAATCAGATACCTTGAAGAGACTCGCTTTCCGCATTGCGTGGCAGTTGGATTGTTGTCAAGGAACGTTCCAGCTTGCAAGCAGCTCCATCAAACACAAACCAGTCTTTGGGTTTTATGCCTGTTCCGATTTCACGGACCGGTGATGCATGGTGGTGTTGGTGCTCAGACACAAAGGACATTTGCAGAGGAACTGCGACCTTTGGATTCGCTTGTGTTTCTTGTTGGATGAGTGGCTTCGCCAAATCTATGAACCGCCGCAGAACCCACCAACATTTCGCGTCATGCGTTCCCAAGCTGTGCGTGCCCAAGGTGCATGGCCGTGCCTCCGTGCACGATGGCCCAATGTCTCGCCTCTTCTCACATTGCCAATTACTTGCTAATTTTCGCCACAGTCTCCTGCAAGATGTTTCGTAAGCAAGGAAGGCCAACTACCTTTGTTCTTTTTCCTGGTGTGCATCCTTGGGATCACTTGGAAACGATTTTTTTCCTCGTGATACATCTGTTCTGTGCCAATGTTGCTCAGAATCTGAATGCAGTGCCGCCTTTGTTTTCAGAACCGTATGTATATACCGGTACATCTGCCTCGTAGATCCGTCGGTTACCTCGCCTTCTGAAGGAAACAGGTCACGAACACTCCCCCTCCCCCAAATCAAAATGAACTGAATTGTTAAATGTGCTGTTGGGAGGAAAACCACACATGGCCTGCTGGAAGGTATAATGGTGAGTGATCCAAGCACAAAGTTACTGCGGGGTTATGATCTTTGGTCTCTTGTTCCAAACTCAGTGGGAAATGAGAGTAGAGATTCTGGAAATGTGACTTCTCTGGAGCTCTTTTTTATCATCTGTGATCAGTGACGCAAGCTCCAGAGTCTGTGAATGAGGTCAGAACCATCATATGGCCACTGCTGAAATGTGAATGTCAGAAACTTCCTTTTTTGGCTGGAGTTTCTTTTCCCAATGAGGAAGAAGGGACAAATCCTGGATTTCCTGTTTGAAAATGGACCAAAGTGGAGTCCTGCTAACGGCTGAAAGCTGGGAAAAGTTGACCAGAGAAAGCTCTTCGAAACGACAGTTGCGCCAAGTTTATGTTGATCTTGTTCATGACAGTTTTGAGATTCTTCGATTTGAGTTTATTCCAAAAACCAAGCATGCAGACGATGTGGATTTCTGTTGTGCAGTGCTCAAGAGAGTGAAGGAGATTACCAGGAAGAATAGGCCAGGAATGTGGAGGGGTGGGCACAATAGTCAGACAGAGACTTCCTTTTTCATCAGGATAATGCACTACCTCAAGTTGCCACAAAGACTCTTGCTCAAATAAGTGAATCTGGAATCTGTCTGCTGTCTCTCACCCCTTGTTTTCACCTTGCTTGAACCCTGTGGATTTCTTTATCTTCTCCTATTTGAAGAAACAGCTGCAAGGCAGGAAGTTCAGAATCATTCTGGGAGTGTGGGGGGAACATGGAAGACCACCAAGGACAACCCCACAGAATTGCTCTAAACAGCAGAAAGAATTTCACCACAAGAGGGAAGAAATGTGTTGTTCATGGTGGTGACTTTTTCGAAGGATGCAAGGTGGAAATTGGTCCAGTTTCGGAGGCTGACAGAAGTTGTGATGTTACTGGTTCTGGTTGTGATGAGTAATATGCGACCTCGGTGGCAGTCAAAAATTGTCACACATTTACAAAAAAAAAAAAAAATGTTCACAGCAAATGGGAGTTTTGTACCATTTGCGTCATAAAATTGGCGCTCATTTCGCCATTATCTGGGTATCCCCCCCGCATACTTGTGAAGTCGCAGTGCAAGTGAAGTCCTTGGCACGAGAAACACCACTTCTCTCACGGTTTGGCAAACCTCTTCTCACAAAAAATTTGGATTGTGCCAAAATCTGATCAAAAGGCACGAACGGGACCTGGACAGCTGAAAGGGCTTGGATTGAGACTCATGGGGACTGCTTGTTGAGAACGGTGGCGTCAAGCTATCTGCACGCTTCCTTCAAATGGTACAAAAGAGCGTCAGTGCATCTCTGATTTGGTCGTCAAGTGCAGAATCAGGTTTGATGAGAATGTCATCTGCAGGGCGATGTCAGGTGAGGACAGTCGGTGACAGCGAGCGATGCACCTGGGACCCTTTTTGTGGGGCTGTTCTGTTATTGAGTCCTATTTGTCAAGTGGGATTTTTGAAAACGTCTGGTTGAGTTGGGAGAAAGTACAAGCAAAGAAAATTATTGTGCAGGCTTGAGACAATTCTTGGCAAACATTTCATAACCATGTGGGCGTATTTTGTGGGCAGGCTGCTCAAAATGTACAGCAGCACACGACTTGGCGATGTTGCATCACACATCCACTGTCGTTGTTGTCATTAATTGGGCTTTTGCATCGTCGTACAGGCGTCAACCAGGAAGTCTGGCCTCGACTCAGTTTGTTGTTTACTCCCGAACAACCGAATAATCGCGGTGAGTTGGGCGTATGACCGAGAAAATGAATCACAGATTGACAGTTGCTTTTCATCCCAGTCTCGCTGTGTCGATCTGATTAAACTAAGCGTCTTCCGATATCGAGTATATTTCTGCATTTAGCTCCACAGAGAAGCGATTGATTGTTGATCGATAGATATACAGTGTAATGGATGCTGTTGGAAATATCTCCATGAACCACTTGAACTTGTGGTATTTCTCAGCATCGAGCGAATCGTCCTGGTCCGCTCTCAAAAATCGCGAAAGACCTGCGTCTTCGTGTTCGCACCAGCAAGTTTACCAGCACCAAGCTCAGAGATTTCATGAATTTCCTGATTTCAGCAGACTAAGCTGAGGTTCCTTGTGGTGAAGTGGTCTCAAATTAGTGCGTTTTACCAAGCCAGGAGACGATTGAGCTTTTCTTTGCCAAAACTTAAGGCAAAGCATTTTGTCCACACCACACCCACCTGTGCAGAATTCCGAGTGAGTGCAGGTGCTGGACGGCGAGCAGGATCTGACGGATGAACTTCTTGACGGTGCGCTCGTCGAGGCGCCGCCTGATGCAGATGATCTCCATGAGGTCCCCTCCGCGGCACAGCTCGGTGACGAGGTAGTACGAGTTCTCCGTTTCCATCACCTCGAACAGCTGCACGACGTGGCGGTGTCGCACCGCCGACAGCAGCTTGCCCTCGCGCCGCAGGTTCTTGCGCACGTACGGGTCCTCCTTCGCCTTCTTCTTGTCCACCACCTTGACCGCGACCTGAACAAACAAGTTTGTTTTGGTCACATCATTCTTTATAAAAATCTGATCACAAAGCAATTTATTTTTGCAGTTGTTGCAAGTGCAGAAAAAAGTTGGTCTCAGATTCTCCCAAACGGGTTGTGGACGCAGAGATTCAGCAGGACATTGTGAGTTTGGTGACACACCTGGATTTTTGTGCTTGTCCATGATATTTCCTCATCAGGCAAATCGTTGTGATGATTCAAGTCTGCCAAGTGGACAATTGCATGCGTCGGGGAATTTGCTGCAACATGTGACACCAGGTGACCTGGCATAAAGATTCTCCCTTACCTTTTCACCTGTCAGGATGTGCAGACCCTCCTTTACTTTTGCAAACGATCCTTCTCCGAGGGTTTTCCCAAGCAGGTAGTTGCCGACTTTCTTGGTGTGCGGGAAACTTTTGAGCAGCTCTCGGGGCACGTCCGTCACGCTCGCGGGGAGACCCGAGCCTTCCTCTCCTGACAGCGACGCCTCTTCAGCCGTCTTCGTCATCGTCTCGCCGATCGTCATCTATCCGAATTTCATCTCTGGTGAGGGCTCGGCTGCGAACGAGTGCTCCAAATTTTGGTTGAATGGTTTCCGGGTGACGGTCGTTGGTTTCTGTGAATGTTCTGTTCCATTGTGTCCATTTGCACACAAGCAGAAATCCAAATGACAGGGGAACAGTTGTTGGTTGTCAGTTTTGATGCGGCACTTTTATCCGCGCTCTGTGATGAGGGAAGCGGAGCTGTCCGCCGTCACCGGTGGCAGATTGGTACTTTTAACTGCGAGACAGCTTCAGTCGCAACGGAGCGCAGTGTGAGGTGTTTTCCGTGCATGGTTACACACTTGTAAGCAGTGTTGATTGTCAGTGAGAGGCAGTTGTGACTGGCCTCCAAGATTCATGCCTTCGTCGCGGCGTTCCGACGGGTAATGAGATCTGAAGTGAGATGAGAGTGGAGAGCCTCCCGTGCTGAGTCGCTCAGCGTGTGGTCCTTGTTTCGTGGTCTTTTTCCGGTGAACTCTGTGTCACTCCACAAAAAGAGTGACATTCTTGCAATGTGTATTTTGGTCTGTGGAGCTCCGATTAAGGCACCTCAAGTGAAATTCCAACACACAGTGGCGTCGCAACAGAAAGCTCGCTGGTTTGTGTTTTGAGTTGTCCCAGTGTGACAACACTGCATGCTCAGAAGGTTGCTCTAAATCCGCAATTCCGGTGTTGAAAAAAAAAAAAAAAAAACAACCACTGGCGAGCCGCCTGAAGCGTTGGAATTTCACGCTTCTCCCAGTAGATTTACCTCCTGTGATGAAACAACAGCAGTAGCACTGCTAATTAGATTGACCTACGGCCGCCCGCGCAGCGGAACAGTGTCACCTGATACACGCTGGGTGATGTGAACTTCGCTCCACGTCAGTCGCCCACGTTCGTTTTGCCGTGAATTTTATTGATGGAAAGCGAGCAAAAAGTGGGAGGAAGTCATTCATCGCAAAAGGAAAACCATCAACTATGGAAAACACTTTGTCCCACACATCGATTTGTGACGGGCAGATTCTTCGTGTTACGCATCGCAACCTGTATACGAACTAAAGTTTCAGCTGTGGCATCTTGCTTGCGCCTTCTGCATGTGAAAGAGATTTCCTGCACACGAGAAAATGCCGATACGCCCTTGTCGATCCAACGTTAATCAATCGGTCAAACACCATCTCACAACAGACGATCATCAATTCTTTATGACCTGTTGTATCGCCGATGATAACCTTTCTCCTCAAGTGTTCCTTGGCAAATATTTAGTTATGATTGGATAGAATGCACTGAATCCCAAAACAAAACTGAAAAACGAATCAAGACTCGCGCACACGAGCTGTCGTCCAGTCAAACAGTCTCTTTGCGCGACACTTGTCAGTTTATGACCGCCCATGAGGAAAGACAAAAAAGAAAACTGCACGAACAATCTTTTTGCACGATCTTCTTCGTTCCTGCGAAAAGCCTCTGGAGTCACAAACCACCACTAAAATGTGCATGTCCTTTGGGTGAATGTGCACGTGTCTTCTTGTTCAACTGACACTGCGTGGAACAATGCCGCACGGCACCATGGTTCAGGCTTGAGGGGCGGCGGACCTTGGTCCCCCTGATCCGCTGGGCAGCTGGACCTGTGGCACTTCCGCGTGTGCAAATTACCCGCGTCAGCTCTGACTTGATACACTGCCAAACATGTGAAACATTCATGGAATGCATTCTCATGAATTTATCAGTGTCAGACAAGGGTCGCACACTTGTGGGTGGCGTTCTGCCAGACACGAGGCAGTTTCACCTTTGTATGAACACTGCTGATTTTGAAGCGGACAGACTCTGTTCACTCAATTCAGTTGTACGAGTACGCGCTTCCAGCACACCAAATCTCTCAGCGTGTGTCCTTGTGTTTCTTGTTGCGTCACAAGCCAACAGAGGAATTTGTCTGCTGTTTTATTTTTAACGTTTGTCAATATTCCTTTTCCTCTGTACTCGCACCTGGCGGTGTCGGCTGCGAAGCAGGGAGAATGGTCTGCAACAAAATTGATGTGTGACGTCTTCAGAAACCGCAGACGCTCAACCACTGCAGAATTGCGTGGTGTAAGGAGACAAAGTCAAGTCCTCCTCGTGTGGTGACAGTCAAGAAAAGTGGTCCTCAAACGTGCATTTGTGGATTTTTGAAAGCAACAAATTTGAAAGTGAAACATTCGTGGAATGTGAACTCCCAGCTCTGAGTTCACATTCCAGCACAATGTGCCTCTGACATACATGGTGCAAAATCTCGCTGCTTTTGATTGCAAAGTCATTGATCCTATTCTCCACAATTAATGTCCATGAAAGTGTTCCTTTGTTGTGGTACTTCAGGTTTGGTTGCACGGTTCTTTGATCCTGCTGTTGCACTTGCATGTCACGGGGCTGCAGCAAATACTTCGCTTCTACGTTCATTTTCGATTGTCGAGTTGAGCTTTGTGTTTTTTTGTACGTGGTCAGTGTTTCTCTTCGTGTGAGTCTGCGGGTGTGGCACCTCAGATTTGTTCAGGGAGAGACCCAAAGGAGAGGGGTTGGTGATTGCTGATGTGGGCATCTCTCAACCTGCAGCAAACAAGACATTTGTCGGTGCAGACGCCTCGCCTCAGGTGAAAAACTTGTTCTCGGTGATGGGTGGTTGTCTTCTGTTTCTTCTATCGCGAGGCAATGAGCACAAATCACAGGTACCAAGTCTCGATTGTGACGCCAATGAGGAGACAAATCGATATTTTCGAGGTCCTTGGTAGATTCAGAGAGCTCGAGGACAAGGGACTCGGGCCCACAAACTCCACAACTCCCCACAAGCAGCAAGTTCACCTTTGACGTGTCAAATTTGAAGTTGCAGTTTTGTTTTGCACCCGCCCCCCAGATAACGTGCGCCCCTTTTTTGAGGCTCTGTGGTCGCGGACACAGTGTCTTTAGGTGTGTCTGTTACCCTCAACAACAAATGCAATGCGATGGAATTGCAAGCAAAAAACCCAGATGCGATCTGTATTCTTCGTGGAATTTTTGTTTGTGGACACACAGCCAGGTGTGTCTTTGACTCCCAAAGACACACCCCAAGATATCAACCACACATTTTCCAGTTGGTGTCTTTATCTCTGCAGTCTGCCATGGTGTTCGAAAAGAATTTTGAAGGATTCCCTGTGCTTTGGCGTGTGGTGAGTGAGACAAGTTGATGAACAGAATAAATTCAAGTTCAAGCATTGCAAGGGGTTTCTGTTTGTCAGCGAAAACAAAATGCAAATTGAATCCAGAATCACAACTTTCGTGCAGACATTATTTGTGATTTTTAAGGAAAGACCCTGAAGGTTTGGTCAAATTTCTCGTGAAAATTGGACACAATAATGTCTGCACGAAAGTTGTGGTGTGATGATTTGCTGAACTGTGAGCATGTGCATCACAGTCAAATTTCTGGAAATAAGGTTCTGGCCTCAAAAGGAAGAAGTCATAGGCGACACGCCACAGACAGTCGAGCCATCTAACCCAGGTTTTCCTAGATCATGCAGCTGGAGGTGGTGGCGGGGACTGGGTAACCGGATTCTCCTCAATCCATGCCTTTTGCACTCTACATTCTGGAGTATTGAAGTATTTTTGGTGTGCTGTCGTCGATCTGGGTTCCCCGAGAACTTCAGATAAGAAAATGAAGTGTGTTGGGCTTTTACGAGAAAAGACCCAGAGAAAGACGTATCTTTTTGCGTCTTCACATGGGTTCAAGATTACCATTTTTAACCAGGACCTTTGCACCAGAAAATCAAGGCAAATGTTTCACATTTTCGAGACGGAATTGTGGGTGAGCTTTGGCAGCAAATATCATCGAAGCGCTGTGCACGTGAGGCCAGCGTCACCTGAATACACGGTTTGTGTTTGTAACCTGCCGGCATGAAGGCTTTGATTGTGTCCCGTCACCGAGGTGATTTGAGACGTCAAGTTACCTGTTCCGCAAAGCTGTGATTGGGTCGAGTACGGAGGGTTCACATCAGCTTCGGTTGTTGGTGAGGCTCGGAAGCGCACGAGGCTCAGACATAAAGAATTTATTCACAAAATTCTTGGCTGTGACATCGCGACGCACAACGAAACGACAAACGTCGACCAATGTATGACAACGACTGATGTCTTCGGGCCGCTGCACTTCTCGTAAAATCTAATCCCGTGGCAGTATACGGGTGAACCCGTGTTGTGATGGGGAATGTTTCACTCTTCGTTGCTGATGAGCCAATAAGTCGTCTGCCTCCCTTTCCCCTGAAATGTGCCAGGAAACAAAGTGTCGAACAGCAAGTTTGGGAACGAAACAGGCTGCCCCTCCCCCGATGTGCGATGAATCGACAGACAGACAGTCTCTCTCTCTCTCTCTCTCTCTCTCTCTCTCTCTCTCTCTCGAACCCACGCCGGAACCCTCTTTGGTGTCCGTGTCGCCTGGAACATGGACTTCTCTTGTGATTGCAACTCATTGAAAGTAATCGAATGGCATTTTCGATGCTGCTTCAGATGAAAAGACTTTGCCAGGTCCCAGTCAAACAATTTCCGCCAAAGAGAATCTGGTCAGACACCAATGGCAACACTGCACTCTCCTCACCTTCATTTCAACTTCACCTCTCTTGACCATCTTGTACTTTTCAAACTGCAGTAGTGACACATACGTTTGTTCGCTGATGTGTATTTTCAACGCTGAAAGTGGACATGGATCTCTTTAGCAAAGTGTTGATGTGCGATAATTTAGTTTTTTGTTGAAAAGCGCTAACTTCTGCGGGATAACTGAAACATCTCACTGTGACACACACAAAGCTCTGAGTGCTGGGGCTTTTAAACGTCTTGTTGTTGACGGGTTCTACCTTCTCCGTTGCTCTCCATGCGGGAGGCGGTGTTGACGGTGTCTCCGAACAGGCAGTAGCGCGGCATGGTGAGGCCGACGACGCCTGCGGCGCACGCTCCGGTGTGCAGCCCGATGCGCAGCTGCAGCAGCGTGCCTGGGCGGTGCCGGATATTGAAGGCGCCCGTGGAAGCGAGCAGGCTCAGCGCCATGTTGGCGATCTCCGCGGCGTGGCGGTCTCCGTTTGGAACTGGGGCGCCCGACACACACATGTACGCGTCACCGATCGTCTCCACCTGCACGTGGAGAAGAATCAGATCATGAGGCTGTCCTCAGGGATGTGATTCTTTTCAAACAACAGAAACACACAGCTCGCTGTCAAGTAAGTTGGTAAAATTGAACTGCTGTGCGCGCCTTGTAGACGTCATGTTTGAAGATGATGTCGTCGAAGCAGGTGTAGAGGTCGTTGAGCAGATCGACGACCTGCATGGGCGTGCTGGTGGAGGAGAGCTGCGTAAAGCCAACGATGTCCGAGAAGAAGATGGTGACGGCGCCGAACACCTCGGGGTGAACGACGTGGCCGCGCTTCAGTTCCTCCGCCACCGACCTGCGGAGCACAGCGGACAGAGCTGCCATTTGTCAGGAATTGTCAGGGAAAAGCATCAGCTGATCAGGCTGTTGAGGCTCTCTTTGTTGTGTATCTTGTTGTGCAGATAACAAAGAGACATGGCAAGGGGGCAATAAACTCAGTTCGTGTTTGGTGGAGATCATATTTGAAATCCTTGGTTCTGTTGGAGAAAGCCCCCTTTTCCTGCAAATGTTTTTGCGTGGCGCTGATGCAGAGAGCACAAAACTCGGGCCCCTTCAGAGAAGTGCCCGTCAGCGACAGAACGTGCAGGTGAAACAGAAGTCGAACCTGGGTTGTGTTTTCTGTTGCTCCACGGGACACACACTTGAAAAGTCATTTTTTGTGCACACAAAGTTCGGAGGCTTGCAGCACAACGTCAGTTCACAGGAAAATCGAGGACAATGACCTTGGTAACATTCTGAAGAGGAGTGAGTCCGTTTTCTTTTTCTCCTCGACGAGTTCGGAGGTGCGCTGCTCGACGATCTCCTCCAGGTTGTTGGCATACTTCTCCATCATATCCAGCATGTTGTCCACGATGTTGAACTTTCTGAGTACGGGAGATTCAACAAAGGACTTCTTTTTGAAGTTTGCCAAAACACAACTCATTTTGAGTGAGTTTAAACAAGCAAACGGAAACTTAGACAGAATCCAGTCCTGACTCACTTGCCCTTGTTGAAGGATCGGATGGTCTTTTTGATCTCGGTGAAGTCGGGCCTCAGTTCGGGCGCCTCCTCCCAGCAGTGACTGAGCAGCGGCACTGCAGCGGGAGAGGCGTCGGGCGGGTTGCGGGGCACGTCGGGGCGCAGCGGCGGAGCCTCGCCCTTCTGCACGCGCTCGATGATTTCTGCAAAGACACGAGCCGGTTGCGTCTTCATTCAAGAATGATCCTTGGTCAGCTCCTGGGCCGTGTTGGATTCAGTCGCTTTGGTGAGTTACCGGTACTCTTGTGGACCCAAGAAGGAGGGACCCAGACCTTCCCCGTTGACCCCATTGTTGTTCGATGCGGCGCGTCATTTTGTTTGTTTGCACCCCTTTCCATTCAATGCTTGATCTTTGCCTGAGATCGAGGTACCTCCCTGATCCCGACCCTGGATTCGTCAAACTCGGAACCAAGGACTGCGTTCTGTTTCGCTGTGAATTTTGTGATCATTGTGGCACTTTTGTTGTCGACTGAGGCATTTGGCTCTGGTTTACGGTGCATTTGAAGTACGAGCCATGATATGTAGACCATCGTGATTGAATAAATCCTTCCAAACTCAAATTCAATTTGAAGAACGTACGAAGCTGAGGACTGAAGGCCAAACTTCCCGTCAGTGCATTGAGCAAAACAACAAGAAATTTGTTTGTACAACAACCAAAGCTCACGACATTTGAAGCAGAGTGGCACGAGTGGTCCCTTTGTGTCGGGCTTTTTTTGCGTTTTTGTTTCCTTTGGGAGCACGCAGCCACCCGCTCGAAATGAGTTGTGTGGTCTCTGTTCTTTCGGCTTTCTGTCCATGGATTGTGTTGGTGTCGTGTTGGCGGTGAAATGCTGGTTGGTTCGTGACAAACGTTCATGTATCATGTTGGCTCACTCACTTGTGCGCGTCCTGGGAAAAATACCTCGTGGCGAGAGACTGGAGGCGGGGTAAGGCATGCTCCTGAGCAGAACCTCCTGCATGACGATGGCGAAGGAGAACACGTCGCCCTTCTGTGTCCCGTACAGCGGCGCGGCGGCGCCCGCTCGGAGAAGCTCCGGCGCCGTCCACAACATGTCTGCAGAGAACAGCGTGTTTGGTGTGTCACAGGAGATCTACCAAAGACGGAGGCCACCTCCGGATGTGCACACGTGATTTTTTTTGCATGTGAGTGGGAAACCAATTGATCACTCACCTCTGTACTTTTGATACTCTCCAATCTCTTCCGTGTCGGCCTCGTGGAGATGGCGGATTTTGCCCAGTCCGAAGCCGGTCACTTTGAGCATCCAGCGGTTGTCTATCAAGCAGTTGTTGCTGGTGAGGTGACCGTGACTACGGAGGACTCCGTTGTGCAGGTACGACATCCCCTGTGGGGAAAACAGCACCATGAAAGTTGAGCGATGCTGTCAAAGATCATGAAGCAAGAAATGTTCAGTCTCCGGAAAGCAACCAACAGAAGGACATAAAAGACACCGGTATGGGTTACGTTTTACTCACGCTCGCCAGGTCCATCAGCAAGGAGCACTTGAACATCCAGTCCAGCTTGATGTCATCGTTTTGCAAGATATCCTTTTCAAAGGAAAAGAAAGGTCAGCAGGAGTCACGAAGTACAGCTATTTCTGTGACTTGTTCCAAGCAAACAATATATTTTCACCCACTCGAAGGCAAAAAGCTGTTTCAGACACATGGTCTCATTATCGCGTGTGTCTGTTGAGTCACTACAGTGGTTGCAGTTTAAGTGTTTGGGCAGAGGACCCTCAGGTGGTCAACAAACACAGCCAACCTCAAGGACAAAAAACTTGTTGCCACTGACAGACAGATCTTCTGGGTTGTTTGTTGTCACACATGCTCAAACGAAAAAAGAACCCTCAGGTGGGTCCAATCTGTGTGGGTGCTGATGAGTGTCTCTCCCACTCCAATCCCTTTACGTTGCTTTCAATCAGCTGAAAATATGCATTGTCACACCTGGTGGACCTGTTCACTGCAGCCAGAGGGGCAGGATAACATCGCACAAATGATACAATGGTTTTGCGTTGATCCTCCAGTTGGCGGAGTTAGAATTGGAAATGTTACACCTGCCATTATTTGCTTGCTTTAGCAACTGCGTTCACAATGTTCACAGAGACAGCGCATCTTCAACACGGTGGTAAATTTGTTTTGCTGTTGTCTAAAAGATGTTTCAGAAAAGTTGTTTTTCGGGACGACTGCTTCGGATGAGCTTTTTGTCGCGAGATTCACAAGCCGCGGAATCAGACATACACACCTGTAGAGGTCCCCTGGGGCAGTACACTGTGAGAATGCACACGTTTGGTGGGTCGACGCAGGCACCGATGAAGGACACAATGTTGTCGTTGGTGAACTGACGCAACTGTGGAGCAAAGAAAACATTTGACGTTTCAGCTCCACGTCAAATGATCTTCAGCAGAAATTGTCCATCGTTCAGTGTGTCAGTGGTCAGTACACTTCAGAGCAGTTGACTGAAGCATGAGGGCACACTCACCAAATTCAGTTCAACGAAGTCTGCTTTGGCGAGAATGCACTGCTTCGTGTTAATGTGAGAGACGTGGACCACGGATCCGTTGTATGTCGCCAGGGATTTGTGTCTCATTTCCCTCAATACCTGACTTCCGCCCAAGGATGAGCCTGTGGTGGACGCAATGCTCTTCCAAGTGGAGAGCGCCTGACGGAACAAAGGAGCTTATGGTTTCAAAACGTCACACACGACAAAGATGGACAGTTAAACATGTGTATCATTTTCAAAGGAGAAACCAAAACGAAGCCTTACCGAATGCTGACTGCCCAGTCTCTTCCCTTTCGTGATGAAAGAGATATTATCATACTTGATTCTCCACAGCTGACTTCGGATTTCTTCCTCTTGTTTCCTCTTTCTTCATGCAACGCAATACAGAGAGCAGTTTTACAAAAATGGAAAGAGCGCCGGAGTCAAGTTTCAATTTTGAACCCTCGTTGGGTGCTGTACCTGTGATACAACGCCAAAGCCGTGCCAAGTAGAATCAGCACAACGAGCAGCGCACCCAGTGCTGCTGCGAGCGTGTCGCGACCTGGACATGCAGAGAAATCTTTGTCAGTGAAAATCAAATGACAATTATCCAGGAGACCTGCTGCAGACTTTCTTTGTGACAAGCATGAGCACGTGCGCACGCGATGTGCTTTCAACCCCAAAAGCGCTCTTTCTCAGACTGTAAGCACCTGTGGTGTCACGAGGACAGAGTTCGTGCAGGAAGCCGCACGGCGGAACGTCGGGCGGCGCGGAGCCGTCGGGCGTCTGCCACGTCGCAGGCTTGCCCAAGAGAAGCACGCGCTGCAAGCATGCAGTCGGAGAGACACAATGTGAGGACAAGTGGTGCGAACGGACTCTGCATGCACCCAAAACGAACTCTAAAGTTTCCCAGCACACGCACCTGACCGATGGGCGCCGTCATCTGCACGTCGGTCCACACCTCGAACTGGTCCCCCGCCGCCGCCATGTGCCACAGCCAGTAGTTGGGCTCGCGGTCCGCGCTTGAGTCCATCACCACCGTCCCCGAGATGCCTGCAAAGGATCGGCTTCCGCTGTGAGAGGGAAACAGCTCTGGGTCTGTGTCACCAATCACTTCACTTCCTGTTTTGGATCGCCACACTGAGTCTGCTTGGGCTGTTGATGAAAATGATCCTTAACGACATGGGTTTTTCCTGTGCATGGCCAAAAGCCCTCCGGATCTCTGAATCTGCAGTCGTGTTTGGCCTCAGGGGGCTGTCTGCGCCAAGTGAAAAAGCGAAGTGCTGACCAAGAGAAGTCTTTCCTGAAGTTCTCAGTGGGACAACAGGTGTTGAAGTATTTGTTGCCTGTCATGACAGGGAAACACTTGGAGACTGGAAACAATGACTGCCTGAGAGCGAACTGCATGTTGCTCCATCGGCCAGCAGCGCTGTGACCTTTGTTGCTGAAGCCGGCACAAGTCTGGTTGCGGCAAGAAAGGCAGCGCAGATACTGTTTTTTCCCATTTGGAGAATACCATTTGTCACAGTCGTAAACTAATCTTCGCCAACGGAAAGAAAAAACTGGCGTTGGTCTATTTGATCTCCCTTGCACACGCTGTGATCTGTTTGACACCCGACAGGCAATGCATTTCACTGCCGTCGAGTTGCGTGTCGCATCGACAAAGTTCGAGGGCTCACGTTTTCCAAATTAGGCCAAGAGGGCTGAAGTCCTCTTCTGTTTCAGAGCTTTCTGGGTTGACGTGGAAACGAACGACGTCAACCTCCGAGAATTTATAGGCAGTATTCTTTTCTCACAGCAGAATTTTTTGTCGGAGTTTGCTGTGATCAACGCAGTACGAGTAACACTCCAAAGAAAGAGAACAGCTGCATCTCCCGGAAAACGCTGAAACTTTAGTCTGCAGAATCCCGGCTGTGTTTTGTGAAGATTACGAGTTGAAAGGACGTCTTTGCTTTGAGAGGAACTCTGTCAGACATGCTGCAAGAGTGAGGCAAAGCTATGAAGTTCCTGGCTGGTGGAAAGTTACTCAACCTTCTACCGCATCATTGTGCTTGTTCAGAAAAAGTGAAATGGCTGAACGGCGGAGAACAAGGACTGAACACGAAACGGAGTCTCAGATCCTTATCTGTGCTGAAACAGACGGAAACCTCGACAAGAACAAGAACGGAAACCAAGCTTTCAAGGCCAAACACCAATTTGATGCGGCACATGCGGACACTGCAAAAAGCAATTGTGATGAGGAGCACGGAACAAGCTGGGGAACACACCCGACACTAGAGAACACACCGCAGCGATTGTATGGGAAAAGTTCGTCGTTCTCGAGTCCACAGTTTCTGGACGAACCTTGGAAGGACAGTTGTGTTGCAGTGCGGAACATGGCTGCGCCGTTGTGCGGGTCTCCGTCCCGCTCCCCCAGCGTGTGGTTCAGCGCGAGCAGGTAGAGGTAGACAGCGTCGTGCAGAAACGGCGAGTACGCTGAGCCCTGCATCGCCAAGCATCCTTGAGAACTGCTTCACCATGCGACGCGTCCTGCCTTGCTTCTCCGCATGCGAGACCATTGAGGAGATTCGGCAAAACTCGTTGCAAACGTCGACGTAAGGTTTCACCACAGATGTGCAAAATTGCAAAAGTGGCACGCGAAAGGCAATTTTCACATCTTGGCGAACATGCATGTATTCAGGTCCGAGTCTACGCTGCATATGTGATGCCAAACCTCTCCATTGATTTGTCCAGAAGCGCAACACATCTCGGCGATCTACTCGCAGAATGGAACGTTTGTCGCATATTGTTGAAACGAGCCTCAGACGCAGTTTTTCTGACAGCTTTGTCCTGCTCGGTTCAACAAATCAATCGACAGTTTGAACAAAGTGTCTTTCGCACGTGCCCACGCTTTCCTTGTTCACGAAGACAAACGCTTGCAAATCTCGCAAACACACAGAAAGTCCAAGGACCAACCTTCTTTCCCTCCTCCAGCGTGCCGTTGTAGAACCAGGGCGCCTCCGTCATCTTATACGGGATCTTGTTCTTGAAACTCTCCACCTCTGGCCCCGCAAGAGATGCAAGCGTTACCTGAAAAGGTCGTCCGTCTGCACACAACCTCAACAAAAGAGGTCACACTGCATGTGTTCATTGTTTCCGTCGTGTCCGTTTTCCAATAAATTTCTCTTGTGGTGTCTTTGACAGGTTTCTGTTCCCCTGAGGGGGAAAGTTCATTCGTTGTGCAGAAACTCTTGGTTGGGCTTTGGCAAGTCACCGGTGAAAGGAAAACAATTGCAACTTTCTGTGTTGCGACCGTGGGAAGCAGGATCAACACATTCAACAGCACAGACTCGCACGACAGAAACAACGCTTTCAGTCTCGCACTCAACCTTATCCGGTGGGTGTGGGACGCACTTGCAGCACGTGTTTGTAGAGCGGCGCGAGGGAGGCGCGCTCGCTCGCGGGGGCGCTGCTCCACGGCGTGCGCACGTTTCCGGGCGGAATTTGGTCGATGGTGACGAAGACGAAGCTGCCGTCCGTCATGCCGCGCGCCGCCGCCGCGCGCAGGAAGCGATGCTCGTCCCGCAGGTCGGCGCACAGAACCACGACTGTTGGGAACAGAAAAATGTTTCGTCTAAGAACTTTCTCATGTCATATGACTTGAATTGTGTTTCAGAAACGCTTGTCAGGAGCAGTAACATCACAGAAGAAACATCTGACACGCAATCACTTCCACACGTTTCGAAAGTTTTCCCACCTTTCTGTGGTGTCTGCGTGTGTGCTGCCAACTTGCCTCATCAAAAACAATGTTGGGAGACTTTCTCGAAACCTTTCTTGGAGTTTCGTGTGTGTATCTTTTGTATTCTTTGACAGTTGAAGAAAAGAAACACAAAAGGGACAAGTTGAGTCACTGGGATTGCGTCACGTACTTCTCCCCCTCGAGGCGACTCTGTCGAGCACGTCGTGGATCGCGGAGTCGGCGAGGCCGTCGTCGATCTTGATCCAGTCAGCGAGAGTCATGTTGTTGGCGCGGAACTGCAGCTCGATGGAGCGCGAGGCGTAGTCGCAGAAGACGAAGCGTTGGTCGACGATGCGGCGCGAGATCATCACGACGTGCGACCAGCCTGCAGGGGAAGAAGTGAGGTGCAATTGCACCGCACATTGGAGGCGACCTGCCAGTCATAATAGTCAGATCGTAGACACTGTGGGGTGGGTGTCATCAGAATGAGGAAACCAAGCGCTTCTCCAGAATTCGCCATTCTGAAGATGTCCAAACATGGGACCCAAATCCCGAATTCTGCAATTGCAAAATATGTTCAGTTCTCGTGTCGATTGCTTGCGGTGTCACTTCAGTTACATTCTCAGATCGTCATTCTGGACGAGTCAGTTTGCTTCAATTTTTGTCGTGCTCACATTGTTTTTGTTGGAAAACTTGGAATGAATGCAGCCTCACAACACTGGACCTGTGAACGCAATCCGTTCCACAACCACCCCCAAACAACCACCCCCAAACACTGACTTACCCACCGACCCACAACCGTCATTGGAACAGTTTCACAGTTTCGATTCAGTCTCTCTCTCTTTCCCTCTCTCTCTCTCTCTCTCTCTCTCTCTCTCTCCCACTCTCTCTCTCTCTCTCTCTCTCTC